>ERZ772999.27-NODE-27-length-97810-cov-6.627610_pt1 | contig 97810 bp, 71 predicted proteins | sample MGYA00511467_ERZ772999 | MGnify/ENA primary metagenome ERZ772999 (study PRJEB29015, sample SAMEA2738064) | human oral metagenome | biome: human oral; feature: human-associated habitat; material: saliva | place: China | collected 2218 ... | reverse complement strand
GGCGTAAGCCAGCAGATTTACAGTCTGCCCCATTTGGCCACTCTGGTATTTGCCCGAGCCGCGAGCAGATTCCCAAAAGACTATAGCCTAAACTACATAAGCTCTTGGGCCTACCTCGAAACGGCTGCAAAGTTAGGCAATAATTCTAATCCGCAAAACAAAAGTGCAATTTATTTCACCCCTTTTCCTGAAAAAGATTTACCACATTCATCTACGCCGTAAAAATAGTGGCGGAGCGAGGCCCGGTCTTTTAACGAGTAATGCGTGGTCAGCCTTATACCGAAAGAGGCCCATACAATATTATATATAGCGTCAAAAATACAGCCCCATTATCCGAAATAATGAGGCTGCGTTTAGCATTGACGGGCTATTCAACCCTTACGGGTTCGTGATAAGGTATATCCGCCCACAGCCGGAGTTGGATTTGCAATTTTTTATCCTTATTGCGATCTCCGATGCGCTTGAAAACATAGACATTTTCATCGCCTACAGATTTGATTTTCTCTATTTCAACCCAGTCTAATACAGTTACTTTAGAGAAAATGCCGGGAGATTCATACGTAATCTCTGCATAAGGGTTTTTTGTGGGATTTCCTTCGAAAACGATCTCTCCCAAGTTGGTTTTTGTCGCCTTTTCCACGATCTTCAAATCGGAAATTCTACTACTCAAACCGCGTACACGCAGCGTATCTTTTGAATGCGCGTCCGTCAGATCAAAGAAAGTCTTATTGGGAGTAGGATCTTCGCCTCCCATTGGCGGTAAATCCTCTTTATGACAAGCTGAAAACAGCGACGCACCACATAGCAGCAAAAGAGCTAAGGCAGGAAAAATAACTTTGTGTTTCATGTCAGTTACATTAATTCAAGGCAAAGATACAAAATCTCCTGCTTTGAAAAGATGTTTCGCCGTTTTTTTGTCATAAATCCATAATTCGTCTTACAAGATGCATATTTCACCTCGATTCTTTGCATTTGGCCATCGAAAATCTGTGAAAAGGAAAAGACCGCAGCCGCAAAACATCCGCTGCACGCGGTCGAAGCTTCTGATCGATAGGAAATGTGAGGATTTCAGGCAAGATGGTAAAGACTAAAAGCCTTCGCGCACTTCGTTTGCTCCCACCAAACGATAGTATGCCCCGAGCAAACAATGGTTTGGTGGGAGCAAACGATAGTTTGGCGACAGCAAACGATCAAACAGTGCGCAAAAGGCAAAGAATCTTCAGCGCCGGGCGGGCAAAAATGCGCCTCGCCTTGCGCAATATACCCAAGGAAGCTTGCCGAATAGCATACTTCGCGATGAGGATGGCGACTTTCGCGATAAGAATAACCGTCATACGGAGTGGCTACATTGTCCTGCTCCTCCCCCACCCCGACAAAAAAATAGTCCGCCGAGCATTTGGCTCGGCGGACTACAACAATCTACAATATCAATAGCGTGAAACTATTGCTTAATCAGTAGTAAAGGTACAAAAATGTGGTGCTTATTCGGCCTCGAAGCCACCTTCCATCTTGCGAATGGGGTCGGCCTTTTTGCCGCGCTGCTTTTCTTTGTATTTACTCAATTGGCGCAGCATAGATTCCATACAGAGGTCTACGCCTTCTTCGAATGTGTCGCAGACTTTCTCGACGTGGAAGTTTTCTCCCGGCACATTGATGTTCAGCACTGTCGACTTGTTGTTGGCCGTTTCAGGCTTTGTCACCTTAAGAATAACTTCTGCTGCAGAAATATTTTCGTTGAACTTCGCAATTTTCGCAAACTTCTTTTGGATAAAAGCCTGCAACTTTTCCGTAACGTTGAATTGGATCGATTGAATCTTTAGTTCCATAAAAACCTCCTTTGATTATCGGGTTAAGCCCTTGGATGGGCGTGTTTATATTCTTTGAGTAGTTCCTCTGGCGTCACGTGCGTGTAGATCGCCGTTGTGTTCAAGTTGCTGTGACCTAAGAGTTCCTTGACGGCCATCAAGTCGGCACCGTTGTTAAGCATTGCCGTTGCAAAGGAATGACGCAACACGTGTGGACTCTTTTTCTTGATATTCGTCACGAGCGACAAGTAATCGTGAACAATACGCCCTACTTGCGTCGGCTGCAACGGGCGCCCGTTGCTTTGGATAAAGAGTGGGCCGCTCATCTGCTTTACTAAATCCATCCGCGCAGTGTAATAGGCTTGAAAAGCCTCGGCCAACTCGGCACCAAAGGGGATGATGCGCTGCTTATTGCGCTTTCCGGTGACGCGCACTTCGCAGCGACTCAGATCAATATCAGCCCATTGCAAGGCCAAAAGTTCGGCTCGTCGCACGCCGGTACTATAAAAAGTAAGCAGGATGAGATAGTCGCGCTGCCCTTCAAACGTTTCGGGGAAATGGGTCTTATCAAATAAGCGATCCATCTCACTTTGCCGCACGAAAGCGGGCAAGGGCTGAGCCGACTTGGGATTTTTGACAAAGCACATCGGATCTTTTTCGATCAAACCCAAAACCAGCAGATAGCGATAAAAGCTGCGAAGCGCGCTAAGGTCTCTTCGGACCGTCCGCCCTACGATGCCGTCGTCCATACGCCAAACAATCCAGCGGCGCACCAAGTCGGCATCGATCGTCTGCCAAGTCAGCGTAGCCTCTTGGCTGAGATAAAACGCCTCAAAGCCCTCCAAAACGTCGCGATATTTCATGATCGTGAGCGGAGAATAGCCTTTGTCGCTTGCTAAGTAGGACAAAAAGCGCTCGGGTAAGGCTTTGTTTTCTTGCTGCATAGATTTCGTTTGCGTTACTTCTACTAATTTTTTCGGCAATTGTGTTGTCAAATCGCCCAAATCAAGATGGCGAAATGTTTTCATTGGCGAATATAGGCATTTTTCTTAGTAAAAGCAATTGTTTCGCGCATTTTTCCAACTAAAAACAAAGAAAACGAGAGAGCAGCAGCTGATTCTGCCGTTCTCTCGTTTTATTGTTGTGCCGCAAATCGCTATGCTCGCACCGCCATAGTACGCCATTTTCGGAAACCAACCAAGGCTATCAGCACGTAAGCGCCGTAGAGTACGCCGTGGAAAGGAACGCCTTTATAGGCATACAGCCCGCAGAGAATTATATCAACAACGATCCAAACGAGCCATTGCTCTACGTATTTACGGGCCAACATCCAAAGCGCGATAATGCTGAGCGCGTTGGCCAAACTATCGAGGAGGGGTACGGTAGAATTGGTCCAGACGGACAATATATAATACAGCGCGCCCCAAATCGGAAGGAAAACGCCTAAAGAATAGGCAGCCACACGCTTCGGGAGGTGCGTAATCGGCAACGCTTCAACTTTCGAATTGCCGCGGCGCCTACTCCATACAAGCCAGCCGTAAGCCGCAGCGCAGAAATAGTAAATGGCCATCCCAAAATCGGCATAAAGACCTACCTTATAATAGAGATAAATGTCGATAGCCGGCATAATCATACTCACAGGCCAAAGTCGGGCGTCGGCATGATACTCATACCAAAGATAAATGAAGCCCAAGAGCGCACCAAGCCCGTCTAAGAGCGCGTGATGGTAGGTTTGCAAAAACGTAAGTAGCTCTTCCATAAAAAAGCATCAAGCCGCCCGCGCCCTCAGGCGGGGCGGCGGTGCGGGAAGGTGGGATTAAAATTAAAAACGAATGGAGATATGGGCCAGGAAGTGAAGCGGGGCTTGCGCCGAAAACACGGAATAGGCGTTGTAGTCGCTGTCTTGATATGCGATAACCTTACCCGCAGCGTCCTTCTTCAAGACTACGTTGGCCGCACCGTTGCTTTCATACTTCGCATTCATCAAGTTGTAGATCGTAAAGCCTACCGTCAGGGCCTTAAAAGCTTTTAGGCGACTGAAAGTATAGGAACAATCGAGATTACTAACCAAATATGGGTCGATCGAAGTATGCACTATGTGGCCGTCTTCCTCAAATTGCGTGAAGCCGGTTCGCGTCATCAGCTGCCGACTTACGTATTGCGTCTGCAAAGAAGCGCGAAATCCGCAATATTCGGCTGTAAATACGTTGTTAAAAATCAGATTTGGAGAAAAGCTCAACGGCGTATTGCCCAAGTTTACCGTCTCTCCCGTGTCGTTCATTTGGACCAAGGTATTTTTTTCTCGATTATGGCTCCACGTAAGGTTGGCATCCCAGCGCAGGAAGTCGAAGGGGCGCCAAGCAGCTTGCAACTCCACGCCGCGACGATAGGAATCGCCGACGTTTTTGGAAATCATTTCGCCGATGGCGTTTTGTTCTCCGGTCAGCACAAACTGATCTTTGTAGCGCATATAATAGAAATTGACGCCGAACGACAAGCGCTCGCCGGAGAAGTTATAGCCCAGCTCGAAGTCATTCAAGGTTTCGTGGCGCGGCTTTGAGGAATTTTGCAACACATTCTCGTAATCGTTGCGCGTAGGCTCTTTATGCGCCATCGCGTAAGACAAGTAAGCCGTATGCCGGGGCGCTATTGTCCACGACAAGCCCGCTTTCGGATTGAAGAAGTTGAAGGTTTCGTGCACATTATAGGCCACTTGCTGTTTCGCCGCATCAAACTGATCGCTCGGGCCATCGATATTGTATTTCACATATCTGTATTGCAGGTCACCATAGAGGTTCAGGCCCTTCAACAGTTCGAAATTGGCTTTCGCATATACGTTAAAATCCTTCTTATCGGCTTGATTGTCGTAATACGGGTGGTTCGGCTGTTGCTTGCCATCAAACTCTGCCACCCACAGGACGCGTCCGTAGTGGTCGCCCTTGTAATTATTCCATCCGCCGCCTAAGTTTGCGGTCAACCGATCCGCATGATAATTGGCCGAGAACACCGTTCCGTAAAAATCGGCCGCGGAATATTTTCGACGAATCAAGTCGCTCTTCGATCCCGAACGCGGTTGGAGCAGATATTTATACAGTTTTTGGTTCGTCTTATACTGTTCGTAGTAGCCTTTGCCGTGCGTATAATGCAATGCGAGGTTAAAATCCCAAGCGTCGTTCAAGAGTTGATTCCAGAACAACTGATAATGCTGCTGATGATAGTTGTCGATCTGATCCTTATAATAGACCGTATTGCCGGCCGCATCCTTATATTTTCCACAAGGGTTGTAGCGGCGCCCATACTTCTTCATTTGCTCTTCCGTAGCATAATCCCACGCGTGATACGTGCGCTCCGTGCCGTTAAACGTGACCAATTTCACGACCGTTTGGTCTGAAAAATAACCACCTTGCAAGAAGTAAGAATTCAAGCGCGAACTGGCGCGGTCGATGTAGCCTTGACTTCCGATGTTCGACAAGCGCCCATCCAAGCCCCAATGTCCATTCAGACGGCCCGTACCAAAGCGCAAACTCTCGCGATGAGTGGCATAACTACCACCCGAAGCATCAAGTTGCACATAGGGCAACTCAGCTATGCTCTCCGTCTGCATATTCAGCGTCGCGCCGAACGCACCACTGCCGTTGGTCGACGTACCTACGCCGCGCTGCAACTGGACGCTACCCAAGGTCGACGCAAAATCGCCCATATTCACCCAATAAACCTTGTTGCTTTCTGCATCATTGAGCGGAATACCATTGGCCGTAATGTTGATACGCGTTGGGTCTGTGCCGCGCACGCGCAAGTCCGAATAGCCGATGCCTATACCGGCATCGCTCGAAGTCGTCACGCTCGGCGTCAAGGACAAGAGCGCAGGCATATCTTTCCCAAAATCGAGTGTGGAAAGATACTTTTTCGACAAGTTGGTAAAAGCTACGGGGGTCTTCCGACCGGCTCGCGTAGACGTAACTTGCACTTCTTGCAAACGATAGGTTTTCAACGTGTCGCTTTCATCCGCGAAAGCGCGTCCGGCAGTCAAGGATAAGACTGCCAAGAATAAAGTTCTTCGCATATAACAGTAATTTTCTCTTCGCCGGCATTACCCGGATCAGGTTATAAGGGTTTGTTCTCAGCCGCTCCCCGCGGAGGTCGTGTTCGTCAGCTCACTGCTTCAACCGAATAGCTCACGGCGCAAGGCGTCCGCAAGGCACGAGTAGGCACCCCTAAATTATTATTCGCGGCAAAGATACAGCGAAAAAGTATAAAAGCCAATGTTTTCATCGCCGTTTCTCCAATATCGTCTCTGTTCAAGGCAAAAGACGCTATGTTTTACACCTGAAGCGGCCTTTTTTGCTCCCTCGAAGCGGCGGACTTCCTCAAGCCTTGCGCGCCGCAGATACTGCACGGACATCAGGACAAGCCGCCTCCACACGCCCTTATCAGATCAAGGCGCGGCGATGAAGTAAAAAATAAAGATGCTTACGCATAAACGCTTTTCTTGTACCTGCGAAACGAGGCGAACGATTGGAGTCAGGTCAAGAAAGACCGGAAATAAAGTGCTGCTTACGCATAAACGCTCGGCGACAAACGGCGTTTCGCACACAGAAAATCTCCACTACTCGCTTTTTCATCGCGATCGCAAACCTTTTTCATCACGAGCGTAAGCCTTTGTTATCGTGAGCGCAAACCTTTTTTATCGTGATAAAAAACTACGCGCGTCAGACTTAGGGGTGACGAACAGCGTGCCACGCGCTTGTTGTCAAAGTCTTGACCGCAGAAAAATAAGACGGAATTTTGCTCATCCAAAGATTTGTAGATGCTGATAAAAGGATGGCACGACAGCAGTGCCTGCCAAGCGATAAGGCGGCAAGCGGTCTGTATAAAAGGGTGGAGAAAAGGATGTGAAAAGATAGAGATGAAGGGCGACAAGCGCTACTTCGTTTGCTAAAAAGCATACTGCCGCTTGGCAAAGCGAGAAGTCGGTTCGTCGCTCGTGGGCTTCGCCGAGCGGCGGGGGCTTAGGCGTTGATCACTTTCAAGAAAGCCGGACCGTATTTATCGCGCTTATACTCGCCGATGCCGGAGATATTGCTCAATTCGTCCAAGGTCTTCGGACGAATTGTAGCCAAGAGGCGTAGTGTGCGGTCACTCATTATAATGTAAGGGGGATAGCCTTGTTTGTTGGCCAACGCTAAGCGAAGGGCACGCAAGCGCTCGAAGAGATTTTTATCGACCTCCATTTGTTGCAAATCGGCCTCCACATCGGCGGATTGGGACGCGCGCGACTTGCGCCCTTTCTTCTTCGCCGGCTTTTCCACACGCTCGGGCGGGCGATAAACAGCCAGCATAATCGCACTGCGCCCATAGAGGACGTCGCGCCCAAGCTCGGTCACTTGTAGATGGAGTTGGTCAGCGTAATTGATGGTGAAGAGTCCCATTTGCAAACATTGCAAGAGATAATCGCGCCAGGTTGCTGCACTCAAAGCGCGGCCTACGCCAAAAGTTTTCAACCGGTCGTAGCCTCCTTCTTTCACGGCAGGAGAGTAAACTGCGCGCAAAATATCCACGACTACGGGCATAGAGATTCGCTCTCCGCTGCGCGCAATCGCACTCAAAGCCATCTGCGCTTCGCGCGTGCCATCGAAGCGCTCGGGCGGACTCTTGCAGACGTCGCAATTGCCACAGTCGGCGGCAGATACTTCGCCAAAATAATTTAAGAGGATGCGTCGGCGGCAAACATTGGATTCGGCATACTCGCGCATGCGGTCAAGGCGCTCCAAATTGATCTCGCGCAAGTGGCTTTCGCGCGCAAACTTCTCCAATTGCACGATGTCGGCGTAGTTGTAAAAGAGCAAAGTATCGGCAGGGTCGCCATCGCGACCGGCACGCCCGATTTCTTGGTAATAACTCTCGATGCTCTTGGGCAAATTATAATGAATGACCCAGCGCACATTGCTTTTATCTATGCCCATTCCAAAGGCGATGGTGGCCACAACCACCCGTAATTGGTCGGCAATAAAAGCCTGTTGCGTCTCGCGGCGCTTATCGGCCGACAAACCTGCGTGGTAGGGGCGCGCCGATACGCCCAAGGCCTCGAGTTTTTCGGCCAGTTGCTCCGTCGTTTTCCGCGATAGGCAGTAGATAATCCCGCTTTCGCCGGCGCGTATGCCGAGGAAGCGATTGATAGCCTTGAGTTTCTCCGCGCTGTTTAAGCCGCGGAAGACGTTGAGCGAAAGATTCGGGCGATCGAACGAAGAAATGAAAACGCGGGGCGAATGCAGGTTGAGGCGCTCGCGAATGTCTTGCCGCGTCACCTCGTCGGCCGTGGCTGTAAGAGCCATGAAGGGGGCACTGCCAAAGGCTTTGCGGAGCGTACCCAGTTGGACATATTCAGGACGGAAGTCGTGGCCCCACTGACTTACGCAATGCGCCTCGTCAATAGCCACTAAACTGATCGGCAAAGCAGCGAGTAGTTGGTCCAATTCCTTAAATACGGTCTCGGGCGCCATATATAGCAACTTCACGCGACCATCAAGGCAGGCGCGTCGCAGCCGGAGTTGCTCATCAGCCGTCTGGTTGCTATTCAAAGCACAAGCGGGGATGCCTGCTTCGCGCAGGTTCTCCACTTGGTCTTGCATCAAAGAAATCAGGGGAGAGACTACCAGCGTCACGCCCGGCAACAAGAGGGCCGGCAACTGGAAGCAAATGGATTTTCCGCCACCCGTAGGCATCAGCACCAGCGAGTCAACGCCCGCAAGCGTGGTAGCTACGATGTCTTCCTGCAAAGGCCGGAAGTTGGTGTAGCCGAAGTATTTCTTCAAAGCTTCGCGCGGGGTCATTATCGGTGGTCTATTATATATATGTATATGGAGCGGCGCAACGGTTTTCGGTTTGGCACGAAAGGAAACGAAGCGCCAAGCGAATCAGTATTGGACCTACTTTAATGTAGACTCCAACTCCTCCACCTCGCGTCGGAAGTTTTTATCGGTGGTTATACGGTTGGAAATCGTATTGCAGGCGTGCAATACCGTAGAATGATCCTTACGCCCGATCAAATGACCTATTTGCGAGTAAGGAAGCGTCGTATATTTATGGGAGAGGAACATCGCCAACTGGCGTGCCAAGACGATGCCCTGCTTACGACTCTTTGAGTTGACGTCTTTCAACTTGACGTTGTAGCGTTTGCAGACGGCTTTGACGATATCATCGAGCGTGAGTTCGTGTTTCTCAAGATTGACTGCTCGCGCCACGACTTTCTCGACCAATTCTTGGCAAATGTCGCAATTGTCCACGACGGAATAAGCCATAATCGAATTGACAATGCCTTGAAGCTCGCGCACGCTGCTCTCTACATTGTTGGCGATATAATCTACCACTTCGGGCGGAAACTTTAAGCCGTCGCGCTTGATTTTTGCCGTGAGTATGGCGCGCCGAAGGGCAACGTCGGGCTTTTCCATTTCTGTCACCGTGCCCCATTTGAAGCGCGTAAGCATACGCTCTTCAATGCCTTCGAAATCAACAGGGGCGCGATCGCAGGTGATAATAATCTGCCGGCCGTTCTGTTGCAAGTGATTGAAGATATGGAAAAAGGCTTGCTGCGTTTTAGCTGTGGTGATCTCTTGTATATCGTCGATGATCAGGACGTCAATCGTTTGATAAAAATGGATAAAGTCGTTGATCGTATTGTGAAGGACGGAGTCGGTGTACTGCGTCTTAAACAAGTGGGCCGGTACGTATAACACGCGCCGCTCGGGCTGTGATTCGAGAATCCGTAAGCCAATGGCGTTGACCAAATGCGTCTTACCTACGCCGCTGGGGCCGTAAAGAAAAAAAGGATTGAAGGCAGGTTTTCCGGGCTCTTTGGCAATGGCTAAGCCGATAACGCGCGCTAATTTGTTGGCACGACCTTCGACGAAAGCCTTAAAGGTATAATCGCGATTGAGTTGTGGATCTAATCGCTCGCGGCGGGGAGCTTCTTCGACCTTTTCGACCTTTTCGCGACGGGGTGCCTCACCTTCTTTCGGAAAAGAATAAGCTACCTTAACATTACCAAAATGGGCTTTGATGCTAGTTTGCAACAAAGCGAGATAGTTGCCTTCTATGTAATCGATCACAAACTTATTGGGTGCACCAATCACGAGTTTGTCGGCGTCAAGGCTGACAAACTTCAAATAAGCAAACCACGTGCGGAAAGCTTGTTCCGACAAATGTGCTTGCAAAGTCTTAATACAAAGATCCCATTTATTCTGTGACATTACAAACTTCAATCTTTTCCGAAGAGCGTCTGCAAAATTGGTAAAAACTTTTGAGGACAACAAGATGGAACTTCCTTTTTTGCCGACAAATATTGCCTCGAAAACGACTGCAGAAGCATCATTATTCGAGACCGGAAAAGCTTATTCTTCTGATCTCCATTTGCTTAATACAAAAATTCAGCTCCTATCGAATCGAACCCAAAAGGTTTTGATAATTGCTTCAAGTTGGCAAGACAAAACGTAGGAGCAGATAGAAATAAAGTGTTAAATTTCGAACGAAAGATTTGATTTGTAATTGTTCCACTTTGATGGTCATGTTTTTATCTTTACTTTCGCAAAAATTTTGGACAACTTTTTATGAGACACTTTTTACTATTTTGCCTTTTCGTGCTTGTGCAGGTAAGCGCATTTGCGATTCCGCCACGGCCGGATGCATTCACGCTACGCCAAGCTGATGGCTCAGAAATCACAGTGTATCGTTGCGGCAACGAACGCTTTGGTTATTATACGACAATCGATGGCCTGATCCTCCAAAGAGGAGCTGATAACGGCTTATACTATGCTGAGGTGAAGGACGGCAAACTTATTGCCACCAAGCAGTTGGCGCATAACCCGCAAGATCGCAAAGCGCCCGAACTAAAATTGATTAAACAGTTATCAAATACGGCTCAACAAGTAGACCAACTCTTATCTCTACCAGAGCATCGCACGAAGATGATCGGCAACAATGGAGATGGGCTTGGCCAGTGGGGCGTTTCAGGCTTCGGCGCTGTGAGTAGTGTCGGCAAGCACACGATTCCCGTCATCTTGGTAAGCTATGCCGACGTAGAAATGGGCGACACCATAACCGTAGAGAAAATTTCGCGCCAACTAAACGAAAAAGGCTACCACGATGAGCCTTTTACACGCGGCTCAGCTCGCGATTATTTCTTGGCAATGAGCCAGGGTTTGTTTGACCCGACCTTTGAAGTGGTGGCGAAAGTCAAGGTTTCTCACGGCTATGCTTATTACGGAAAGAACAGCAACGGGCGTAATGACGTCCGCGTCTTGGATCTCGTCAAGGAAGCCTGTGATTTGGCGGCAGAACAAGGCGTAGATTTTCGCAAATATGTTGAAGCTGACAAGGGTTGCGTGCCTTTGGTAAGTATTATGTATGCCGGACCGGGCGAGGCGAACTCTACAGACAACAACTCTGACGATTATATTTGGCCGCACCAATGGACGGGCATCAACTATATGTACTCCGGCTACACCATCGGCAATCAAGGCGTAAAGGTGGGCGCATATTTTGTCGGCAACGAGTTAAATGAGTACACAAGCGGCGGCGTTAAAAAGAAACGCCTTGCCGGCATTAACATTTTCGTGCACGAGTTTGGCCACGCATTAGGCTTGCCCGATGGCTACTATACGGGCAGCGATCCATCACTACGCAGCCGATTGAAGACAATGGGCCTTTGGGATCACATGGACATCGGTTGCTACCTCAACAATGCTGCCACGCCGGTGGCTTTCACTTCCTACGAGCGCTCTTATTTAGGCTGGCTGAAACTCGAAGAGCTAAAGGAGGAGAGAACATACGCACTACATCCTTTTGACATCGAAGGTCGAGACAACTCAGCCTACATTATTCGCAATCCGAAGAACACAAATGAGTATTATCTTTTTGAGAATCGCCAGGCGAACCCCTATCACGTGAAGGATATGGGCACTGGTATGCTCGTGCTCCACATTGATTACGATGTACAAGCGTGGTCAGCCAACGTAGTCAACAATATCGAGAGCCACCCTCGCATGGCTTATGTTCCGGCTGACGGCGCGAAGCAACAATTTTATGGCTACGATTCACAAGGCAAGATAGATTGGACGCCACTGGTCAACGATTTATATCCTAATGCTGACAACAATACGCTCTCAATCGGTTCTTATCCGGCAATGCGCGTATTTACGGGCGGCACGTTAAACAGGCCCTTGTACAACATCCGCCGTCAAGGCAACTTGATCGTATTTGATTTCTTGAAAGAGCAAGGCACGGGCATTACTGACGTCACGAGCGAGCCGGCAGAGAAGGTCCTCGGCATCTATGATCTGCAAGGGCGGCGCGCAGACGACAATAATCAGCCCGGTGTTTATATTTTGAAGACAGATAAAGGCAGTCGTCGCATCATTCGCAAATGATCAGCGATTAGCCTACCTCATTCCGGCACGCTATCTGCCGAATTACAGACAACAAAAGACGGACGCCAAAGCGTCCGTCTTTTGTATATATATAACTATATGAGCAACTCCGGCGGCGAAGGCCGCTGCTTACTTGAGGCGAAACTACAACGACGATGTCGGGGGCGTAAATGTAAGGCGCAAAAGGTGCTTGGTCTTTACCGTAATCGGAGCACCGGCAGCGCGGCGCAGACCTACAACCCATAAGAGACCGGAATCATCGCCTACAACCAACGTGCGCTTCCGCCGGGCAGGGGATATTTTTAACGAGGTATGCAAATCGCTGACCAACTTCCTACCTTGCAAGCCAAAAGGCCGGAAACTATCGCCTACTTGGGCGCGCCGAATATAGCACAAGCCTTGCAACTCGTCGAGATCTAAGCAGATTTCAAGCGTGTTTCTCAAATCTATCGTTACCGTAGTTTCATCTTTTGCATCCCCCTCCCTACCCGTGAAGCGCAAGGTCGTTTTATCCAAAGCCGGCGATGTTGAAAGCTGATAAGTTCGAACGGAAAGATGCGCCTGCTCCGGTAATTCAATCTCCCCAACCTCCAGCGAGCGCCGGATGAAATCAGGCGCCGGAGGCGTGATCTCCAAGTAGCCGCGATTATAATCTGCCGTATAGCCCTCGCCTACCCAGCAAGCGCCCGTCCTCACTTCCGATCGGCAGAGTGCATCTGCTATTTCGTCCGCATTGAAGCCCAGTGGGGTGAGTCGCTTGTGTAATAGCGTGCGGAAGAGTGGATGCGCCTTGGCGCGCCGGCAATCTAGCGCGAGGCCGATGGGCAGCGCACTTGTGAAATCTGCCCACAAATCGTCGAGCACTTGATTCAAATAGTCGTCCGCCTCACGCAAGCGGCGCATCGTTTGCAGCAGCGTATCATCAAAGGCCGGATTGAGTTGGCGCAATTCGGGCAAGATGCGATTACGCAGCCGATTGCGCTTAAAGCGAACGTCCGCATTCGTGGTATCCGTCACATACGGCTGACCGATGTCCGATAGCCACGCTTCAATCTCCCGCCTCGATACGTCGAGCAGCGGGCGAATGATTTTCCCGCGTTGATAGCGCATACCTACCAAGCCGTGCAGCCCACTGCCGCGCGCAAGATGCAGGAAAAAAGTTTCGACATTATCCTCCTTATGATGCGCCACGGCCACGGCCGACAAATTACGCTCAGCCAAGAGTTGGTCAAACCATTGGTAGCGCAAGTCGCGCGCCGCCATCTCCACACTCACCGCCTGTGAGCGTGCGAAAGCTTCAGTGGCAAAGTCGCACAAATGGAAAGGAACGCCCAAGTTGCGACACAAATCGCTCACAAAGGCGGCATCACGATCTGAAGCCGCGCCGCGCAGGTGAAAATTGCAATGGGCCACCTCGCAAGCATAGTCCAACTGATGCAGCACGCGCAAGAGAGCAACGGAATCTGCTCCACCACTGACAGCCACCAAGAGGCGCTTATCCTTTACCGGAAGTAAGCCCTCCGGCAGTCTGCGCAGCGTCTTCAGTACGCGCTGCGGGAAGTCGGCGTTTGCAGGGAGTTTCTTCATTTTGTGTTAATACGAAGCTGAGGCTTCGATGCCCAAAGCCTTGATTCGCGCTACGATCGCATCGAGTTCGGCCGGCGTAGCTTTCAGCAATTCGTGTGCAGGCGTCTCGCGGTCGATCGTATATACCATTACGGCCTCCGGCTTTATCTTTTCCAAGGCTTTAAGCCAGGGCGTCACGTAATAATCGCCCGTATTATCGACATCTCGGCCCTGATATTTACCTTTTAGAAACATCGTTTGCACGATGACTTTCCCATGAAAGGCGGCCAAATCGTCGATAATCTTATTGACATCAAACTTTCCGACGGGTCTGTCGACAAGTTGTATGAAATCGGGGTCTACCGTATCAAGCTTCAAGATATTGTTGTCCACTTTCAAGAGTGCATCGTGCACATCCGGTTTAAAGGCCATCGTTGCGTTACTCAAGACGCTGACTTTCGCCTGCGGACAATAGCGGTCGCGCAGTGCGATTGTATCGTCAATAATGCCCGCAAAGTCGGGGTGAAGCGTTGGTTCGCCATTGCCGGCAAAGGTAATCACATCGGGCAGGCGCCCTTCTTCGACCATCTTTTGCAATTGTTTTTCCAAGTCGGTCTTCACTTGCACGCGCGAGGGGCGCTTACTGCCCGAGTGGGACGGTTTATTGAAGCCACATTCGCAATACACGCAGTCGAAAGAGCAGAGTTTTCCATCGGCAGGCATCAGATTGACGCCCAGAGAAACGCCCAAGCGCCGACTATGTACGGGGCCAAAAATAGGAGCTGGGAAAAGTATAGTTGGCATAACTGAATTTCGATTGATAATTGATTGTACAAATATAGTCAGAATTTGAAAAACGACTCGTTTCATTCCTTATTTTATCGCGTCGCAGGCCTTTTCAGCCTGCGATGAGGGCCGTTTGAGCAGCGAAAAGGGGCATTTTGATAGCGGCGGGCACATTTAACTTTAGCGGCGGTAGGCCTGCCGCCAAGCGTCTCAAACCAACGCCGGCGCAAGGGGCAATTGCGCTAACGGCAGAAGCCTTCTTTTGCCATTAATCCACAAAGGCTACTCGCTTCGTGCTTGGTTTTTAATCCGGCTCGCCCTATTATGGTTGAGCGACCAGCACGTAGGCGCAAGAAGTTTTCTACATATCGATAGAGAAGCGGATTTGCGAAGACGAACAACGCCACCGCCACCGACCGACCTCACATTTGGGTCGCCAACCATCAAAACCTGTGCTTTCAGCGTGCCAAATACTTGCTGTAGGAAGCCCCATTCGATTGTTTGGTGGGAGCAAACTATCGTTTGCCGGCAGCATACCATCGTTTGGCCCGAGCAAACCATCGTTTGGTGGCAGCAAACGAACAAGAGGCGGCAAATCGAAATGAAATTTTCGATTATTATCTACTCATTTATAAATAGTTAGCATACCGATTGTCATTATTGATCTGCTCTGTTTTTGTTTGTCGCTCAGCATCACGAAAACGACGCGACGACGAGCGCAACATACATCGCCGCCACCGGCAGCTTCCCTTTTGGAATATTGAATAGGTCGACGCGCTGCCTGATGCTATGTTTTTTTAACAAGATGCACAAAATAATCTGCCCATTCCTTGTTATTCTGAGCCAAAAATCATACTTTTGTGGAGTTAATCATGATTATAAAATCTAGGCTACGATGGCAAAAATAAAGCAACTTATCGAGTGCGTGCCCAATTTTAGTGAAGGGCGCGATATGGGTATTATCCAACAAATCACGGACGAGATCCGCAATTCTGCAGGCGTACGTCTGCTTGATGTGGACCCGGGAGAAGCTACAAACCGCACAGTGGTTACCTTTGTGGGCGAACCTGATGCGGTAATGGAAGCTGCTTTCCGCGCAGTGCGCAAGGCGTCTCAGCTGATCGATATGCGCCAGCACCATGGTGCACACCCGCGCAGCGGCGCCACGGACGTGTTGCCGCTCGTTCCCGTTGCCGGCATTACGCTGGAAGAGTGCGCCGAATTAGCGCGCAAATTGGCGAAGCGTTTGGCCGACGAATTGGAGATCCCGTGCTACTGTTATGAGGCCGCAGCTTTGAAGCCGGAGCGCAAAAACTTGGCGGTAGTGCGCAGAGGTGAATATGAGGCTATCCCTGAAAGAATCAACGATCCGGCTGAAGCGCCCGACTTCGGCGCACGCCCATTCGACGAGGGCGTAGCTCGCACGGGCTGCACAAATGTCGGTGCACGCGACTTCTTGATTGCAGTAAACTATAACCTGAACACGACGTCTACGCGCCGTGCTAACGCTATTGCGTTTGATGTGCGCGAAAAAGGCCGCCCCGCACGCGAGGGCAATCCGATTACCGGAAAGGTGAAGCTCGACGAGAACGGAAAGAAAATCATGATCCCGGGCACGCTGAAAGGCACAAAGGGCATCGGTTGGTATATTGAGGAATATGGCATCGCACAGGTGTCTATGAATATCACGAATATCAATGTAACGCCGCTCCACGTGGCCTTTGATGAGGTATGTCGCTGCGCTCAAAACCGGGGCGTACGCGTTACGGGTACGGAAATCGTAGGTCTTGTGCCGGAACGCACGCTGCTCGAAGCCGGACGCTACTTCCTCGAAAAGCAACAACGCTCCACGGGTATTCCGAAAGAGGACATTATTATGATTGCTATTAAGTCGCTCGGTTTGTCTGACCTCAAACCGTTCAACCCGCGCGAGAAAGTGATCGAATATCTGCTCGAAGATGAAAACGGCGACGACAAAGCGCTCGTTAAAATGACGGTGAAGGGCTTCGCTGAAGAAACTTCGCGCGAATCTCCCGCTCCTGGCGGCGGCTCTGTGGCGGCTTATATGGGCGCACTCGGTGCTGCATTGGGCACAATGGTAGCGAATCTCTCCAGTCACAAACCGGGCTGGGACGATCGCTGGGAAGAATTTAGCCGCTGGGCAGACAAAGGCCAAGCGCTTTCTGACGAACTCCTCGTGCTCGTTGACGAAGATACGCGTGCTTTCAATAAGATTATGGAGGCCTTCGGACTTCCGAAGAAGACGGACGAAGATAAGCGCTTGCGCTCTGAAGCTATTCAGGCGGCAACGCTCTTTGCGACGCAAGTGCCTTTACAAACGATGCAGGCTGCCTTTGGCGCGTTCGAGCTCTGCCAAGCTATGGCTGAACAGGGCAACCCCAACAGCGTTTCTGATGCGGGCGTAGGCGCACTGGCTGCAAGAGCAGCGGTATTGGGCGCAGGCCTTAACGTGAAGATCAACGCCGCATCACTCAAAGATCGGGAAACGGCCGACAAGATGATTGCTGAAGCGGAACAACTCATTGCGGAAGCACAAAAGAAGGAAGCTGAAATCATCGGTATCGTAGAACGTAAAATCAACGAAGCATAACATTGCACACTATGGCTGAATGATGAGAAAAAGCGGATAAGACGGCTGCATATACATTATATATATGGTGGCGTCTTATCCGCCTGTCCTTTCTCCCTCGCCCATAGTTTGGCCACCAAGGCTTACTCTCTTTCCTTTTGATCCTAAATAAATAATCATAACTATGACATTAGCAGAATTTCAGGCCGACATTCGCGCCGGTATCCCCGAGATACTTCCGGAACTACGGCCTTATGACCATTCAGTTAGTCACGCTCCGAAACGCAAAGATATACTTACGCCGGAAGAAAAGAAACTGGCGCTGCGCAATGCTTTGCGCTACTTCCCCAAGAAGTTTCACGCGACGCTCGCTCCCGAGTTTGCCGAAGAATTGCGCACGTACGGACGTATCTATATGTATCGCTTCCGCCCTCAATATGATATGTACGCTCGCCCAATCGAGGACTATCCGCACAAATCCTTGCAGGCAGCCGGCATTATGTTGATGATCCAAAACAATCTTGACCCCGCCGTAGCGCAACATCCGCACGAGTTGATTACTTACGGTGGAAACGGCGCCGTATTCCAAAACTGGGCGCAATATCGCTTGGTGATGAAATATCTAAGTGAGATGACGGACGAGCAAACTTTGGTGATGTACTCCGGACACCCGCTCGGACTTTTCCCCTCTCACAAGAATGCGCCTCGCGTAGTGGTAACGAATGGTATGGTAATCCCCAACTACTCGAAGCCGGATGATTGGGAGCGCAACAATGCCTTGGGCGTATCGCAATACGGCCAAATGACGGCGGGTTCTTATATGTACATCGGCCCGCAAGGTATTGTTCACGGCACGACAATCACCGTGCTCAACGCTGCTCGCAAGCAAATGGGCAGCAACAAGAGCCAAGATGGCATCAAAGGAATGCTCTTCATCTCCTCCGGTCTTGGCGGTATGTCCGGCGCACAGCCCAAAGCAGGCAACATTGCCGGCGTCGTCAGTGTAGTAGCCGAAATCAATCCGCACGCAGCACAAAAGCGTCACGCACAAGGTTGGGTCGACGAACTTCATAGCGATCTCGACGAACTCATTCCGGCTATCCGCAAAGCCGTAGCTGAGAAGCGGACGGTTTCTATGGCTTACGTCGGCAACGTTGTCGACTTGTGGGAGCGCCTCGCCGCAGAAGAGATTCACGTAGACTTGGGTAGCGATCAAACATCTTTGCACAACCCGTGGGCCGGCGGCTACTACCCTGTCGGCATGACGCTCGAAGAGTCCAACGATATGATGGCAGCAGATCCGGATCAGTTCCGCGAACGCGTACAAGAATCTCTACGCCGCCAAGTAACGGCTATCAACAAATTAACTTCAAAGGGCATGTACTTCTTCGACTATGGTAATGCCTTCTTGTTGCAAAGTCAGCGCGCCGGTGCCGACATTGTAGGCAGCGATGGCAAGTTCCGCTATCCTTCCTACGTACAAGATATTATGGGCCCGATGTTCTTCGACTACGGCTTTGGACCTTTCCGTTGGGTATGTACGTCCGGCGACCCCAAAGATTTGGAGACGACCGACCGCATTGCAGCCGAAGTAATGGAGAAAATCCGCCAAGAAGCCCCCGAAGAAATCGTAGGCCAAATGGACGACAACATCCATTGGATCAAAGAAGCCGGCCGCAATCGCCTTGTCGTAGGTTCTCAAGCGCGCATACTTTATGCTGACGCTGAAGGCCGCGCAAAAATTGCTGCCGCATTTAATGAAGCAATCAAGAAAGGAGAAATCAGCAAGCCCGTCGTACTCGGCCGCGACCACCACGACGTTTCCGGTACCGATTCTCCCTTCCGCGAGACCAGCAACATATACGACGGTTCTCAATTCTGCGCCGACATGGCTATCCAAAACGTCATCGGCGACTCATTCCGCGGCGCTACGTGGGTATCTATCCACAACGGCGGCGGTGTAGGTTGGGGCGAAGTAATCAATGGCGGCTTCGGCATGCTCATAGATGGTAGCGAAGATAGCGACCGCCACATCCGAGAAATGCTTTTCTGGGACGTAAACAACGGCATTGCTCGCCGCAGTTGGGCGCGCAACGAAGGTTCGATGCACGCTATCGAGCGCGAAATGCAGCGCACGCCGGGCTTCAAGGTAACGATGCCCAACCTTGTCGAAGATGATCTCATCAACAACTTATTCAACTAAAATACCAACAAAGCAATGAAGCATATCATTTCAGCTGAGCACCTCTCCATCGAACGTGTCGGCGAAATCATCGAAAAAGGATACAAACTCGAATTGGGCGACGACGCCCGCCAACGTATTCAACGTTGTCGAGAATACTTAGATAAGAAGATTGCAGAAAACAAAGCACCGATCTACGGCGTAACGACCGGTTTCGGCTCCCTTTGCAACGTTTCTGTAAGCGCAGAAGAGTTAGAACAACTTCAAGTTAACTTGATGATGTCTCACGCTTGCGGCGTAGGAGATCGCGTGCCCAACGAGATTGTAAAAATCATGTTGCTCCTAAAGATTCAATCTTTGAGCTACGGATTCTCAGGCTGCAAACTCGACACTGTAGAGCGACTCATCGACTTCTTCAACAACGACATTTACCCCATTGTTTATATGCAGGGCTCTCTGGGCGCATCCGGCGACCTCGTGCCGCTTGCCCACCTCAGCTTGCCTTTGGTTGGTTTAGGCGAAGTAGAGTTTGAAGGCGAAGTGATGACCGGCGCAGCTGTTTTGGAGAAGAAAGGCTGGAAGCCCATTCACTTAGCCTCCAAAGAAGGTTTGGCACTCTTGAATGGTACGCAGAACATGAGCTCTTTCGCTGTTTGGGGACTTCTCCAAGCTATGAAGCTCAGCGATTGGGCCGACAAGATCGCCGTGATGTCTCTCGACGCCTACGAAGGCCGCCCCGAGCCGTTTACGCCTGCTGTTCACGCGGTTAGACCGCACAAAGGCCAGATCGATACGGCAGCTCACATCAAGCAACTCTTGGAAGGCAGCGAATTGATCAAGCAGCCGAAGACTTACGTCCAAGATCCCTACTCTTTCCGTTGCGTTCCGCAAGTACACGGCGCTGCGAAAGATACGATCAACTACGTAAAATCAGTGATCGACACGGAGATCAACTCCGCTACCGACAATCCTACGGTTTGCCCCGACGAAGATCTCGTGATCTCTGCCGGCAATTTCCACGGCGAACCCATTGCATTGCCCATCGACTTCTTGGCTATTGCCCTCAACGAGTTGGCTAACATTTCCGAGCGCCGCATCTACAAGTTGGTTAGCGGCACCCGCGGCCTGCCCAGCTTCCTCGTGGCTAATCCGGGCTTAAACAGCGGCTTCATGATCACGCAATATACGGCGGCTTCCATCGTAAGTCTTAACAAGTCGTTGTGCTCACCCGCTTCCGTAGATAGCATTCCGTCCTGCCAAGGTCAGGAAGACCACGTAAGTATGGGCGCCAATGCAGCCATCAAGTTGTACAAAGTGGCCCTCAACACCGAGCGTGTATTGGCTATCGAGCTGTTCAACGCAGCCCAAGCCTTAGACTTCCGTCGCCCGCTCAAGTCATCTCCCGCGATCGAAGCGATCCACGCTGCTTATCGCAAGGCTGTGCCCTTCATCAGCGAAGATGAGGTAATGTATCCTCACATTGAGACGTCCGTACAATTCTTGCGCGGTTAACTACAAGGCGACAAATAATGTCGCCACCAAGCATTACTAACGACAACGATTGAGGGGCGTGCCGCATCCGGCTGCCCCTCGATCATAATTTGCCACCTTATGACAGCAACAAGCAAGACCCGCACCCTTCTGGTCAAGAATATAGCCCACCTCGTCGTCGACAACCACCGCCCCCTCCGCCTGCAAGGCAGCGAGATGGCCAATTTAGAGGTAATCGACAATGCCTACCTCACCGTCGACGGCGATCGCTTCAGCGGCTTCGGAAAAATGACCGACAATATGCCGGCTGAGAGCAGCTTTGATCAAGTAATCGATGCCTGCGGCGGCAGCATTTTCCCCTCTTGGTGCGACCCCCACACCCATATCGTTTACGCAGGTAGTCGCGAGGCCGAATTTGTCGACAAAATCCGCGGGTTGAGTTACGCCGAAATCGCCCGCCGCGGCGGCGGTATCCTCAATTCTGCTGACCATCTTCACGAATTGAGCGAGGACGAACTCTATCGCCAAGCCCTGCGCCGCGCTGACGAGATCATCCGCAAGGGGACGGGTTGCGTAGAAGTGAAAAGCGGCTACGGACTCAATACAGCCGACGAGTTGAAGATGCTGCGCGTCATCCGCCGTTTGCAAGAGACAACGCCCCTCAAGATCAAAGCCACCTTCCTCGGTGCGCACGCCGTAGGGCGTCAATATACGCAGCCCGAATATGTTGATTTATTGATCAATGAGATGATTCCGGCCGTGGCCAAAGAGCAGTTGGCCGACTACATCGACGTCTTCTGCGACGAGGGCTTCTTTACCGTCGAAGAGACTGCCCGCATTCTTGAAGCCGGCGCTCGCTACGGACTCCGCCCGAAGATTCACGCTGAAGAGTTGGCGCCCTCCGGCGGCGTAGCCGTTGGTGTAAAATACAACGCACTCTCCGTCGATCACCTCGAAAGTATGGACGAAGCGGGCTTCGAACTGCTTCTTAACAGCGAAACGATGCCAACGGCATTGCCAGGCACGTCCTTCTTCCTCAACATCCCCTTCACGCCGGCCCGCAAGATGATCAGCGCCGGTCTGGGTGTGGCACTCGCGAGCGACTACAACCCGGGTTCTACGCCCTCGGGCGATATGAAGTTCATCGTCTCCTTGGCCTGCATCAAGATGCGTCTGTTGCCGGCTGAAGCAATCAATGCAGCCACCATCAATGCGGCATACGCACTGGGTGAAAGTCAAGATTATGGATCAATTGCCACAGGAAAAGTGGCCAACTTCTTCCTTACGGAGCCGATTGCTTCAATAGAATATTTGCCTTATGCCTATACGTCTCCCATCATCAAGCAAGCCTTCTTGAGTGGCCGGCCGTATGAAGGACTGAAAGGCTTAGATTAAATCGCCGCGCGCCCGATAAATGACGGTGCAGTCGTAAATATCCTACTAAAAATCCTGCGAGGTACAGCTTACTTCGCAGGATTTTTTTGCAACCATACCTTTCCGCAAAGCTGACGAGGGGGCAGGTGCATTACAGACTTTATTTTTTTATTCTAACACACTGAAAAACAATCGCACAAGGCTCGATTATATACGCCGCCATCGGGCTTTTACTGTTTACGCTCGTGAGCGTAAACCTTTGTTATCACGAACGCAAACCTTTATCATCACGAGCGTAAACCTTTATTCTCACGACAAAAAAGGTAGGCGCCAAGTCTTCGGAGTTATTGGCTTGAAGGGGCGGCGTAAAAGGCAAGAGCAGGAAGAAAAATAAGAAGCTGCAAGACGCAGACAAGCAAATGTCAGCATCGACCGGGCAGCCGGAACGCCCCGCCGCAGAGACCTTAATCTAAGATAAAGAGCATCGAAAAAAACTTATGGAAGAAACGCGGCAAACTATTGCAGTTGTCAAAGTTGTTCATTAAATTTGCATGCACAAAGCAGAGACGAACGAACACAAAAACGACGAACGTGCTTTCCCTCATTTATCATCTGCCGGCAAAAGGCCGTGGCAGAAAAAGCGTAATCGGCATTTCGTGATGGCGTAAGGACACTTGACGCGACAAACTCAGCAGGGCGTTGCGCACAGCTTATATATCAAAGTTATGAAAAAGATTCCAATAATGCTTAGTGCTGCTTTATCTGGCATAGCATTGACCTCGCAAGCACAGCAAATGAAGCTGCGCGAGTGCGGAGACACACTCGTCATCCACATTCATAACTCGCCGAAATATCTGCTTCTTCCGATCGAAGAAGATAAGCCCGAAGCAAAAGTATTATTGGACAATCAACGCCCGAGCAACACGTGGATGGATGTCCGCTTGGCAGTTGGCAAGGTCGATTACGAAGTGCCGTTCGCGCTGAATGAAGGTAAAGAAAGCACGATTAAGATTTTGAATCTCGACAAAGCTGCTTTAGCCTTTCTCCGACAAGGACACCTGCGACTTTCCAACGAATGGGATGTAGAAAATACGGACCACCATCGGCCGCTTTACCACCATACGCCAAGCTATGGCTGGATGAATGACCCTAACGGTATGTTTTATAAAAACGGCGTCTATCATCTTTGTTACCAATACAATCCTTATGGCTCGAAATGGGGCAATATGCATTGGGGACATGCGACCACGACGGATTTAATCCATTGGAAAGCAGCTGCACCTGCGCTCGATCGCGACCCGATGGGGCACATTTACTCCGGTAGTTCGGTCATTGACAAACAGGGTACAGCCGGCTTTGGTAAAGATGCCATCATAGCGCTTTATACGTCGGCCAGCGATGAAAACGGACAGATCCAATGCTTGGCTTATAGCACGGATGGCGGCTATATGTTTACGAAATATGAGCACAACCCCGTGCTGCGCCCTTTCGATGGACTCAAAGAATTTCGCGATCCCAAAGTCTTCTGGTTCGCACCGAAAAATTTGTGGTACATGATTGTATCGGCCGATAAGGAAATGCGTTTCTATTCATCGCCCAACTTGAAAGATTGGACCTATGTCAGTAGTTTTGGACAAGGGTATGGAGCGCAACCGAATCAATTCGAATGCCCCGACTTTTTCCGTCTGCCTGTCGATGGCAACAGTCAGCACCAAAAATATGTGATGATTGTCAACATCAATCCGGGATGCTTATTTGGTGGCAGTGCTACGGAATATTTTGTGGGCGAATTTGACGGAACGAATTTCGTATGCGATGATGGGCCGAAGGAAGCCAAGTTTTTAGACTATGGCAAGGACCATTACGCCACGGTAACTTTCTCGGGAACGGGCGATCGTGTTTTGGGGCTTGCTTGGATGAGCAATTGGCAATATGCAAACGTGACGCCGACCAAGCAATATCGCGGCGCGAATACGCTTCCGCGCGAGTTGTTCCTCTTCACAAAGGATGGCGAAACGTATATGGGCGCTAATGTGGCCGCTGAAGTCAGAGCTTTGCGTAAATCGACGCGACTTGTCGGCACGTTAAAGGCGACAGAGAAAGCGCCAAAAGCGGAGAAAGATCTCTTAGCCGGCACCGGTGAGGCTTTTGAACTGGAGATGGACATCACGCCAAGTGAGGCCGGTACGGCAGGATTTGAACTATACAATAGCAAAGGAGAGAAGGTTAAAATCTACTTGGATACGAAGGCCGGAAAATTGGTAATGGACCGAACGGAAAGTGGTCTAACGGATTTCGGCGAAAAGGCTGAACCGCACCAGATCGAAAAGGATTTCGACTTGGCCGAAGAAAAAGCCGGCAAAGCGCCATTTCGCAAGATCAATTCCATCAATTATAAGAACGATTTCGCGCTGGGGACGTGGGCTCCGCTGAACCTGTGCAATGGAAAATCGTATCATGTGGATGTTTTTGTCGACAAGTGTTCTGTGGAAATCTTTATCGATGGCGGCCGCATCGCGATGACGAATCTCGTATTCCCAACATCGCCCTACGAATCGGTAAAATTTTACACGCAAAAAGGCTCTGCAACTTTCAAAAATGTGACGCTACACCGCTTAGGGCTGTAAACGGATTTTGTAGACCTAATGATAATCAACACGACTACGCAAATAGTCGTTTACAAACAGCCGCCGGCGCTCTCGCCACCCAACACTTCGCCTGGTAAGTTGGATTTTAGCACGCTTCTTCACGAAGCTGCGGGGCGAAAAGGGACGAGTTGCGACCGGCGGCGGGTTTGTAAATTAGCCGAATCAGCAATATCCGGCTCAAACTGTGGGACTACGCCTCACGGCAGTTGGAATGCAGAAAAAAAACATAAGCCTTGCACGATCAGAACAGAACATCGGTGCAAGGCTTATGCTTTGGAATGAAAGATGAGAGCGACGTAGCGGCGCTATTCAGCGGATGCTTCACCCGTTGTTGCGTTCGCATCGCTCCAATCCGCCTCATCATCAAAAAAATCATCGTCAAAAAATTGCGGCATCGTAAACTCATCGATTGCACGCCGATCTTTCTTCGTCGGGCGTCCCGTTCCGCGAGCCCGATTCACAAAGCCGCTGATCTTACTTAGCTCCAAAAGCTCGTATTGTTCGGGCGTTGTGATGTTTTCATAGACATCCGGAAGCAGTTTTGCGCCCACGCGCTTTTCTATGGCCGACTTTATGCGAAACGTATAGGTCACGGGCGACTTGCGAACGCTAATTCGGTCGCCCACTTTCACACTTCGTGCCGGTTTTGCCTGAGCGCCGTTAATCTGAACGCGACCATTCTTGCAAGCATCTGCGGCCAAGGTGCGCGTCTTAAAGATTCGCGCGGCCCAAAGCCATTTATCCAAGCGTGCCTCTGCGTTCATTTTTTGTTGTAATGGTTCATTGTGAAATCAATACCGGATAGCGCGAAACTCTTTACAATCTCGCCGGCCATTTCTACGCGTTCCGGCATCGTCTGCAGGTCTTCCGGGCCGAATTTGCCCAAAACGAAATCGACCTGACCGCCGCGCGGAAAATCATTGCCAATACCAAAGCGAAGGCGGGCGTATTGTTGGGTGCCCAGACATTGAGTTATGCTGCGCAAACCGTTGTGTCCGGCTTCGCTACCACCGGGTCGTAAGCGCAAAGCGCCAAACGGGAGTGCCAAATCATCGACTACGATGAGCACACGCTCTACCGGAATTTTTTCTTTCTGCATCCAGTAGCGCACAGCATTGCCCGAGGCGTTCATATACGTTGACGGCTTCAAGAGCAGCAAGCGCTTATTTTTCACGCGCAAGTTCGTGACGAAGCCATAGCGGCGATCTTCAAAAACGAGATTGGACGCCGTTGCGAGGGCGTCCAATACTCTGAATCCTATGTTATGTCGCGTCTCAGCATATTCGTCTCCGATGTTGCCTAAACCGACAATTAAATATTGCATATCGTGTTCAACGATTGCAGCAGTGGAGTTATCTGCTCGACGCGTCCAAAGCGAAGCCGCCCGAGACAGGATACTCATCTGCCAAATCTATCTTTAAGGGTCGAAATTAAGCTTCTGCTTCTTCCGGTTCAGCATCTGCTGCCTCAGAAGCCTGACTCATTGCGGCACGCGTCATCTTAACGCTCACGACAATTACATCCTTCGGCGTTACGAGCTCAATTTTGTCGTAAGAAAGATCGCCTACCTTGATGCTCTTACCGAGTTTAAGTTTGGTAACGTCGATCTGCAACTTCTCAGGGATGTCTTGGTAAAGCGCACGTACGTTAATTTTGCGAATCAACGTCATCAAGCGACCACCGGCACGTACACCTTCCGCCAAACCTTGCGTTTGGATGGGCACACCGATAACAATCGGACGCTCTGCGTGCACCTCTAAGAAGTCGATGTGCAGAATATTATCTTTTACGGGGTGGAATTGAGATTCGCGGAGCACAGCTTTGTGATCTTCGCCATCGATATTGATGTCTACGAGGTAGATATGCGGCGTGTAGATCAACTTTTGCGCATCTTTTTCGCTGATTGCGAAAGCCATCGCTACAGCTTCGCCGTTCTCATTCTTTTGTTGGCCGTAAAGGTTGCAAGGAATAAGACCTTCGCGACGCAGAGCTTTGGTCGCTCTCTTACCAACTTCGGTGCGCTTAACACCGGAAATAGAAATTTGCTTCATTGTTTTGTTTGTGTTACTCTAAATTAGTAATTACCTAATTCGCCATCGCACGAAGAGCTGACGCCCACAAGGCGGACAAATCGGCTGCAAAATTACAACTATATCAAAAGTTTGCCAAGCTAAAGCGGCGTTTTTTTCGCGCCGGCGGCGTTTTCGCGGGCTACTTCTTTGGAGCGGGCAAACTTTTAATCCAATCTATAATGTCCTGCACCACCTCAAAAGAGATCGTCTCATCGATCTGTCGATATTCGGTAGGCTTTCCCGTTGTGCAATGCTGAAAGAGATGGTTCAGCCCCGCATATTCTCTAATCAGATTCAGTTTGTTGGCCGGCAGCAAGCGCCTGAAAGCGTCGAGGTTGGGCTTTGCGGCCACCTGCACATCCTTTTCGCCATTAACAGCCATTACCGGGCAGCGCGTTTGTTTGACATAGTCGGCCATATCCGTTGAAATAAAACTTTGCAACCAGGGGTTATCGCTCTTCAAGAAGTCGATCATCGAGGACTTTTGCCCCACATTCAATTTCGTTTGTGTCTGTTGCAAGATATTATTGACCACTTCGTCGGGATTATCCACTTGCGGGTGACGCGCTTTGTAGGCATACACGGCTTTCATTGCTTTATAATAAGCATCCATCTCTGCCTGCGGGCCCTGCCCCTCCAGCGCCGCGCGGAGTTGTTCGGCCAACAGACTATCGCCCTTCACGCCGCTGCCCGCCAAACTCACGATAAAATCGGCCTTGCCTTGGGCTGCGAGGATGAAAGCGATGCATCCGCCCTCGCTATGTCCGAGAATGCCGATCGGTCCGAAGTCCGACTGCGAGCGCAGATACTGCAAGCCGGCCAGTGCATCGGCGGCATTGTCAAACATCGTGGAGCGCGAGGCGTCGCCGGTGCTTTTTCCCGTGCCGCGGTCGTCATAACGCAAACTGGCAATGCCCATTTGCGCCAAGCAGTCGGCTATTACGAGGAAGGGCTTATGGTCAAAAATTTCTTCGTCTCGATTTTGCTGCCCGCTACCACTGACCATCAAGACTACGGGCACTTTCCGCTTGCCTCCCGAGGCTTGTGGGTAACACAAAGTGCCGGATAGCGTCGCCCCGGCCGCAGGGTTTGTAAACGTTACTTCCTTTGTCTCATACGGATATGGGGGCGATGGCTCCTGAGGGCGATAGATGGGTGCCTCGCCGCGCTCTAAATTAAGCGGAAACGCATAGCCCACTTGACGAAATACGCCTTTCAGCACGCCACCTTCAAGCTTGCCGGCATACGCAGCGCCAATCATAGGCACGGAGATGCTCAGCGAGTCGTCAGTAATCAGATTTACCTCGGCAGGCATCCCCCTCACGCTTTGGTCGGGGCTATCTATGGTGCAGACGTCTTTACCCGCCGCATCCTTGCTCACGTGGAGTACGAGGGTTAGTTGCATTCCTTGCACCGAAAGCTTACCGCTCCAAGCGCCCGTCAAGCCCTGAGCCGCCGCCGTAGTCACGAAAAACGGCAGGCACAAGAGCCAAAAAATCTTCTTCAACATATCCTGGTATTTTAATGAAACGCTGCGCCGCGAAGTCCGCTTTTTTTATCAACTAAAATCGGGCGATGACCCACCGGCCTCAATGGTCGGCGTACCGGTTCGCCCCTTGTGAGGACTTGCACTTATCGTCAACAAAAATAGTCAAACTTCCGGAGAATGCAGGCTGCAACGGGCAACTTTTTGTGCCACTTCTGAAAATTTACAGCCCATTTTTTATTGAAGACAATTTAGCCTTGGCTTACGAAATCGAGCTGTTCCTTGGGAAAAGTGCGGGACCGATGGCTACAGGCTTTTTATTTTTTAGGGGAAACAAACATTTGCGCCGCTAAGTGCCGATACGCCATTCACCTAAAGCAAATCAGCGTGTGCGGCCGGCAAATATTGCGATCATTGCGCACCGGCATTTTTTTGTTTGGTGGGAGCAAACGATGATTTGCCGGCAGCAAACAATGGTTTGGCGGCAGCAAACGATAGTTTGGTGGGGGCAAACGATGAGCGGAGGAGATAAAAGCGAAAGATGGCGCGCGTTGGTCTGGTTGAAAACAAACAAATAGTGCTAATTATCAAACCATTGCGTTTAATAGAGAAGTGTTTCGTATGCCTACGATGTTCATTCGCAGACTACGCTCAACCCGACAGGCGCACAACTCAATGGCAATACTACGCAAGGGCGAGGGGCGAATCAACAACCCAACGCGTATCGCCTAAAACGAGCAGTCGGCAGATCTGTATTGCAGTCATCACCAACAAATTATACCACAAAGAGGCGGGAAATAGGCAAGGGTGCTTACCGGCCTCAGAACTTGGAGCTTCCGCCTAAAGCGCCATAGAAACAGTCTTTAGGTTTGGTGCGCGCCGCGCCTTAACCCCGCGCCAACTGCTGCGCCGGCAGCATCCCGGCCATCGACACACATTGTTTATATACAACTTCGCTGAAAAACCCGCGGCAACAAAGAAGGCGCAAGGAAGCCGCCGCAACCATCGCTCCCACTCCGCAGACGCCCCATTACGCCTCGGCGGCAAATAACTTTGGAAAAAGTAGCGGTAAAAGTTGAATAAGGCGAGTTTTCTTCGTAATTTTGCCCCATTATCAACAAGCAACACTTTTCTTAGACGAAAGAATGATTAACCGAGAACTTATTCGGCTGAAAGTGGTTCAGCTGATCTATGCATATTATCAAAACCCGGGAAAGACAATGGACGTTGCGCTGAAGGAATTAAACTTCAGCTTGTCGAAAGCTCACGAGCTTTATCAATATTTACTTGGTTTCCTGATCAATATCCGCCAATATGCGGAGAAGAAAGAAGGCATGAGAGCCGCACGCGCAGAGCGCTTAGGCACAAAAATCGGCAACAACTCGCCCGATAGCCGACTGGCCGAGAACCAATTCTTGCGCCAACTGGACGAAAACGAGGCCTTGAACGCTTTTCGTGAACACCACGCTGAGTGGGACGATGAGGAACTCTACGTAAAAAAGATCTACACGCTCTTTGTAGAAAGCGAAATTTTCCAAATGTATATGGACAAAGAAAATTTCGACTACGAGGCAGATCGCGAATTGATTCGCAAACTCTATAAGACGTATATCTGCAACAATGATGAGTTGGTCGATTTTCTGGAAGAGCACAGTCTCTATTGGAATGACGACAAGGACGTTGTAGACAGCTTCGTCTTGAAAACCATCAAACGTTTCACGCCGGCAAGTGGGGAGAAACAGGAGATCTTACCGGAGTATGACACGGAAGATGACCACCAATTTGCGCTCGAACTTTTCCAAACGACCATCGAACGCGGCGAAGAAATGCGCGACCTGATCCGTGGCAACAGCAAAAACTGGGAATTTGGCCGCCTGGCCTTTATGGACGTAATCATCATGCAGATCGCGTTGACGGAAATGCTCACCTTCCCGACGATTCCCTTGAACGTGACGTTTAACGAATACTTAGACATCGCTAAAATCTACAGTACGCCGCGCAGTTCTTCGTACATCAACGGCCTGCTTGACCACGTCGTGAAGTATCTCCAAGCTGAAAAATTACTTTTAAAATAAACACCCAAACAATATTAAGACTATGAACTTTATTCCTTTGGCTGCAGCGCAACCGCAAGGGGGCGGCATTCAGATGATCGTGATGCTCGTTGGCTTATTTGCCATCGTATATTTCTTCATGATTCGCCCGCAAAATAAAAAACAAAAGGAAATTCAGAAATTTCGCAATGCGCTCGAAGTGGGGCAAGACGTCATCACCATTGGCGGCATCCACGGCACAATCAAACGCATTGAGGACAACGACATCATTACGCTGAGCGTAAGCACCGGCGTTGAAATCAAATTTGATCGCTCCGCCATTATGCCGAAAGGGCAACCTAAATAACGCCAAAGCAAGCCTGCGGCGTTGAAAGCGGGCCGCGCAAACGCACAGATGGAAGAACGATTGAGCAAAAAGCTAAACAGGTGGGCGAAGAAGGGCTTTTCCTTGATTTGGAACAAGCAATTCTTCACCTTTTTAGTATTTTTGTTCATCAGTTTTGCGTTCTGGGTTTTTACAAACCTGAATGAGACGTACAAACAAGAGTTTGAGTTTCCCATCAAGTTGGTCAACGTCCCCGAGAATGTTGTTATCACGACCGATATTCCAAAGAGCATTCACGTAAGTCTGCGCGATAAAGGCTTTAATCTTTTAACTGTTGCGCAAAATAAGGACGATAGTCCGATTCAAATCAACTTTAGCGACTACACTGACAATTCCGGACACGGCATAGTCTCGCCTGCTGAGCTGGCAAAGCTCTTATCGCAACGCCTGCCACAAGGCATGCAGATCATAACCCAACGCCCGCAGCAGGTAGAATTTTATTTTAATTACGGGGAGCGGAAGCGCGTGCCCGTAGTTGTTAATGGCACGTTTGAAGCAGCGGATCCGTTTTACGTCATGCAAGTGCGCTACGTTCCGGATAGCGTCACTGTCTACGCCGCTCGCAATCAGTTGAGCACCATTCGCACCGCACAGACGGTCCCCTTACGATTAACAGGGCTGACAGACAACACGAAGAAGGCTGTATCCTTTCAGACGGCGCCCGGCGTGAAGTTTGTCCCCGAGAAGATCAATCTCAACATTATCGTAGACCGCTTGGTGGAGAAGACCGTCCAAGTGCCCGTGCAGCAAGTCAACTTCCCCGCCTCCAAGACCCTGCGCACCTTTCCTTCAAGCGTGAGCGTCACATTCCAAGTCGGGATGCACCTCTACCGCTCTGTGAATGCCGACCAATTTGTGCTGGTTGTCAATTACGAAAGTCTGTTAGAAAACCGATCGTCGCGCTACCACCTCTCGTTAAAGTCTGTCCCGCCGGGCGTAAGGCACGTTCGCATTTCCCCGCAAGACGTAGATTACGTCATTGAAGACAATCCCGACAGCGACAATAATGGTAACTCCCATTAAGCGAGCCATAACCGGAGGCATCGGCAGCGGGAAAAGCTACGTCTGCCGATTGTTGGAAGAAAAAGGCTTCCCCGTTTTTTATTGCGACGATGAAGCCAAACGCATCATTCGCACAAACTTGGACGTAAGAAAGGCCCTGAAAGCCTTGGTGGGCGATGATGTTTATTCGCCAACAGGCGAACTAAACAAGCCCAAGTTGGCAGCCTACATTTGCCAAGGACCAGCCTATTCAAAACAAGTCGATGCCATTGTCCACCCTCTCGTACGCAAGTGCTACCTCGATTGGCATGCACGGCAAAAAGCGCCTATCACGTATATGGAAAGTGCCATTTTGTACGAGTCTGGCTTTGATGTTTTGGTGGACCAAGTGGTGCTCGTTCACGCATCCGAAGACACCCGCATCGCCCGCATAATGGAGCGCGACAATATAGACCGCACAACAGCCTTGCGCTGGATCAGTCTGCAAATGCCCGAAGCTGAAAAGCTCAAACGCGCCGATATTGTTATCGACAACGAACTCAATACCGCGCCCGACTTAACGCCGCTTCTCTCCCTCTAAATCCTGCGCAAGCCCTTTTATGACCGGCTTGCACTCCTTCCCCTCCTACACATTATATATATAGACGCGCTCACAAAGCGGCAAACGCAAACGACGAAAGACAATGCCCATCGTTTGGTTTGATTAAGACATCGCCACACATAGGCTTAACCTTATTAAAGTCTGCGCAGCCTTGCTCGGCCATACACAAGTTTGCGGCCGGCTACCGCCAGGCGTCCGACGCCTATCGTTTGATCTTCAGCGATCGAATTGGAACGAAAATTCTTTGATATTTGACGGTAGCACCTGATAAGCGATGCCAATAAAAGACTGCATTTACTTGGTTATCCCTTCGTCAAATATTATCTTTGCGGTTACTTTTCATAAGAAACACAAACAGAAAAATGAAAGAACAAATATTGGCTATCGCAGGCCGTCCGGGCCTTTTCCGCCTCGTATCAAGGGGCAGTAACACGTTAATACTTGAAACGCTTGACGAGCAAAAGCGTCGTTTTCCCGCCGGTTTGCGCGATCGCATCACGGCACTCAGTGATGTTTCAATGTATACCGACGAGGAAGATACGCCTTTAATGAATGTCTTCGACAATATTTGCAAAGCGCTCGACGGAAAGCCCTCTCCGCTCTCTCCGAAGAAGGCATCAGCAGCTGAGTTGGCTGAATTTATGGAGCAGGCATTGCCTAATTATGACCGCGAACGCGTACATAAATCTGACATTATCAAACTCATTCAATGGTATAACATACTGGTTCAGGCCGGCTACAAAGATTTCGTTGAACCGGAAGAGGCCGCTGAAGCAGCAGAGACGGAGGAAAAAGCTTGAAAGCACCTTTAACGCCGGCAGAATGGTCGCCCAATGTCATCCTGACCGATGCTGATTACCTTGACCGCGTAGCTTTTGACTTGATTGTCAACTTTGAGCGGATGTTGGAGCGCCGCATTGAGTCGGGCGACTTGTGTCGTTGGCTCGATTGCGTAGCTTTAGACGGCGGACTTCGCCCCGGCGAGAACCAAGTGCAGGCCTTCTTTTTGCACGAACCGAGCAAGAAGCAGTTTGATCATTTCAAGCCGGCCGTTTTTGCCGACGAATTAGACGCCAAAGCCTTCCACGACAATTTGGGAGAGTTTACGCTGCACAGTTTCCCCGTCGAATCGATCATCACAAAGGGCGAATTGTTTACGCAATCAATCCTTGCGCTCGGCGAAGCTGAAGCTGTGGAGCGCATAATGGTCATCGGCGATGTGGCAACTTATGGTTCGCAAATCAAAAACGCGATTAGCCAACTGACAAACAAAAGCGTGACGCTCTTCGCTATGGAGCCGCAAACCGGGCAAGGCTTTAGCCAGGAAATCTTGGGCTATTCGCTGATGAGCGCTCTAGGAATCAGCGGCGACGAGCTCTGAAGAAAAAGCTATAGCCGGCTGTTTGGCCGACAAATACCGACGTAGCGGCAGCCAACATCTATTGCTACTCACCAACCATCATCTGACAGTAATCAACAACAAGCAATTAATAAAATGGGAAGAGTACTCATAATCGGCGCAGGCGGTGTAGCCACCGTTGCGGCCCACAAGGTAGCAAAAAACGCAGACGTTTTCAGCGACATTATGATAGCCAGCCGGACGCAGTCTAAGTGTGACGACATCGTCCGTGCAATCGGCAATCCGAAAATCAAGACGGCGCGCGTCGATGCTGATAATATAGATGAACTCGTGCATCTTTTTGACGAGTTTAAACCTGATTTGGTGATGAACCTCGCCTTGCCTTATCAAGATTTAACCATTATGGAGGCTTGCCTTCGCCACGGTTGCAGCTACTTAGATACGGCCAATTACGAGCCAAAAGACGAAGCCCATTTCGAATATAGCTGGCAGTGGGCCTACAAGGAGCGCTTTGAAGCTGCCGGCCTTACGGCTATTTTGGGTTGCGGCTTTGATCCGGGCGTGACGAGCATATTTACGGCCTATGCAGCCAAGCATCATTTTGATGAGATACAATACTTAGACATCGTAGACTGCAATGCCGGCGACCACCACAAGGCTTTCGCGACCAACTTCAATCCGGAGATTAACATCCGCGAAATCACGCAAAAGGGACTCTATTGGGAAGACGGACAATGGCGCGAAACGGAGCCATTGGAGATTCACAAAACGCTCAATTATCCTAACATAGGGCCCAAAGAGAGCTATTTGCTGCACCACGAAGAGCTGGAAAGCCTCGTCAAGAACTATCCGACGATTCGTCGTGCGCGCTTCTGGATGACTTTCGGCCAAGAATATTTGACGCACCTCCGCGTGATTCAAAACATCGGTATGGATAGCATCAAGCCGATCAACTATAACGGCATGGAGATCGTGCCGCTGCAATTCCTCAAAGCCGTCTTGCCCAACCCGCAAGAACTTGGTGAAAACTACGAGGGAGAAACCAGCATCGGCTGTCGCATTCGCGGCTTGAAAGATGGCAAAGAGCAGACCTATTATATCTACAACAATTGCTCGCATCAAGCAGCCTATGAAGAAACGGGCATGCAGGGCGTAAGTTATACTACGGGTGTGCCGGCTTGCATTGGTGCGCGAATGTTTATGTTAGGCGAATGGAATCGTCCGGGCGTATGGAACGTCGAGGAGTTTGATCCCGACCACTTTATGGACGAGCTTAACAAGCAGGGCTTGCCTTGGCACGAGATTTTCAATCAGGACCTCGAACTCTAAGCAGCGCCCCCGAGCGAGCACTGCCCCATCGGGCATAAGAGCCTCAACAAAACAGCGGGCGATAAGTGAACTAAACCACTTATCGCCCGCTGCTCGTTGTGCCGCTCACTGATGTGCCGCCCCTTCTGCCCTGCCTTTTTACATAAAAAATCAGGCGTGCCGTCAGCAGGCACGCCTAGAATTTCAAAGCGATCAAAACATCTGCTACCCAAGAAGGCAAAAGCCACTCGGCCGGCAGCAAACGCAGCTAAAACGCTCTTGTTTCTTAGCGAGATGTACGCGGTCTTCCAACTCCTTTCTCTGCGGGCGGCCAGTCGGACGAGTTTTCCGCGTTCTTCTTATCGCGATAGCCAAGCGTCACGTAGCAAGCGCCGTAGTTATCGTGGCCCATCTGAAGCAGAATGTCGCCTTCATCAATGTCAAACAACGTAGAATACATGCATTCGTCCGCACGCAAGCAGCCCAACTTCTCATCATCGGTGCTTGGCTTTACGCGGCCACGAAATTCCTCCGTCACTTCTTCCGGCTTACCGTATTTTCTAATGAGCATGTTCTTCAGCGTGTTGTAGTCGCTCATCACCTCAGCCCAAGAAGCGCGAGTTGGGAAGACAACGCCTACTGAAGACACTTCTCTCACACCACGAGGAGTAAACACAGCTACCTCACAATCGGGATATTCGGCAACACCGCCGGCCAGCACCGTTCCCTCGTTATCGACCCGCACGAAAGTAAAGCCGAGACGCTCCAACTTGCGTGCGAACTCATCTTGCGTCCCATCAATAGGGAGTTCTTTAAACGTAAGGTGTTTTGAAGCTGATTGACCCCAAGCAGCAACGCCCATTACCAAGGCTACAAATACTAATAAGTACTTCTTCATCATAGTTCTTATTGATTAAATTAATAGTAGTCTACAAATCTTCTAACGTCCCTTTCTGCGCTGTTTCCTTATCCTTATCTTAAAAATAGGTTTTAGAAACCTCTCATTACGAGTTTTATAGTTGAGTTTGACTGTTACTCGACAGCACTTTTACCTGCATACCTCTCTTCATTGGTCGCCCGGTTCGCAATTCACCTGCCGAAGTAGCAATAAAAGACAGGGCAAAAATAAGCATTTTTACATTAAAATATGCTCTTGCATACATTTATTCCCAAGAAGACTACCCGTATTATGCATTTTTATACGCACAAAGGCTTATTTTTAGGCTCTTTCATCTTCTTTTGCAGCGGCACGCGCCCCGCCGGCTAAGCTTACGCTCGTGAGCGTAAACCTTTTTTCTCGCGAGCGCAAACCTTTTTGATCACGAGCGTAAGCCCTTTTTATCACGAGCGCAAACTTCGCAAACGAGAGAACGGCAAGATGAAGCGCACGCAGCACGGTTTACGGACCAACGCTTCATTGCCACTTTTGGGGGACTTACTATTCGCTGTTCAAAGCGCATACTTTATATAAAGGCATGCCTTAAGCTCGCGCCAAAGCGCCCGGATCAAGGCGAGGACAGAATCCGGCACAACTCGACTTTTATCGTCCTCAACATAAAATTCAATCCATTCATTTTCAGCAAGAAAACATCGGCGTTGAGATAGCAGGGATGAGCCACGAAACACGCTCAGCACCCACAAGGCTATAGGGCGCGAAAAGCGGAAGGACGCCGATCCGGCAATGATCATCAACGCTGCCGTGTGCAGTTGGAAGGCTCCGAAGGCAAACGGCCAACGGCTGCAAACTTACCCTACGCCTACGAAGAGAGGCCGCTGAGCGTTGCCGCTTTGCCGTTTATTAGTTAGATTTGCAGTATCATTACATTATGCCCTCAATTGGTTGATCGTGAAACAGACTACCACCACCTACGATGAGGCCTTACGCGCCGCAAGCAAATATTATGAAGGCAACGAGACTGCTGCCTGCCAATGGATTGAGACCTGCGCTCTGAAAGATGCGTCGGGCCATCTGCCGGAGGCTATGCCGGAAGCTACGCTCCGACGCTGTGCCGGCGCATTGGCACGCATCGAATCCAAATATCCAAACCCCGTAAGCGAGGAGGAGATCTTCAACTTGCTCTATCCCGCTCATCACGTCAGCCTATCCGGACCTATGCTGGCCGGCTTGGGCAATCAGCAGCAGTCGGCGCCTATTTCTGACGCTATTGCCATCGGTTTCGGACCAAAGGCTTATTCATATCATGAGCTGCTGCAAGCTGATGATGAGGAGGTTTACCTTTTGCGGCGCGGCGTGGCATTGGGGCATGATTTATCTCGGATTTGTCCCGCTCAACTTCAAGCAGAACAATCGGAAAGGGCTACACCGGACGTTGTCAGTGCGCTGGAGCGATACGCTCGTTCGCGGCAGGAAGTAGCTCGCTTGGCGGCCTGCGCCCCGATCACGCTCTCGCTGAGCATAAAGCACCCCGACGCGGAAGCTTTTATCAATGCCGGTGCACGAATGCGGACGATTGCAGGCGTCAATTGCTGCTTGCTCATTGATGATGACTTTATGTATGCCGTAGCTAAAGGCGAAAACTATCGGCAGCAGTTTCCGATCGATGCCGAAAGCCCCCGGATCGCCACGCATATCGAAGCGCGCCGACTCTGGGAAAAACTTCTGCGCAAAGCGATGCGCAACGAGGCGCCGGAAATTCAGTTTGTCGACAATATTCTCAAAGAGCAGTTGACCGGATGCTATGCCGGCGCGCGGCCGCAAACACTCGCGGCAACGCAGAACGCGACTATACCACTCGCCACTTACGATAGTAGCCGACTGCTTACAATCAATCTCTATAGCTATGTGGAGCAGGCGTTCTCGGATCAGGCCGTGTTTGACCATAAATTGTTTCGCCGCCACTTATTCCTGATTCAGCGGCTCGCCGATGACCTCATAGATATTGAAGAAGAGAAAATCGAACATTTGCTGAACGACCTGACTGATGCAGACCTGCCTGAGGAGGCGAAAAAGGTCGAACAAAGACTTTGGGAAAAGGTGCGCCGCCGACTGCTGACTTATCGCCCTACGAGCCTGCTACTCACGGGCGAGGCGGAAACACTCGCTGCACTCGGACTATCACAAGATACGCCGGCGGCGGGAGCGCATACGCGGGCCATAAAGCAGTCGTTGGCTGTAGCCACTTGCGAGTCGACGGTAAAAATGGCGGAGGAGCGCGGCGCTTTCTCAGACTACGATGCGGGATGTGAAGCCGAAAATTCGCTCATTCTTCGCCTACGCAACGTGGCGCCCGACTTATACGACCGGATGCTGACGATTGGCCGCCGAAACTTGGCTTGTACCATCGTGACGCCCAACAAGCCGGCCCAACCAGCGGAGAGCGCGGCTGATGTCCGGCTCAAAGCGGCTCGCGAACAGGCGCAAGAATATCTTAAAGAAAAGCAACCGCTCACGACGGCGCCACTCGAGGCGCAGGGCATCAATCGGCCGACTTTCGCTTTACCGGAAACGGCTGACGAATCTATGATTGCACACTGCTATTTTGCAACGTGGAAATCGGGATATCAGAGTTGCTACATCAAAAAAGCGACGGCGGAAGATGTACTCGCAACCGGCGCGGAGACCGGCCAAATGGCAGCATCGGCAACGGCTTACGCCTTGCCTGAAGTTGTGGAGCATCGGCCCTATAGCTTAGATTGCGACGTCGTAAGGTTTCAGAACAACAAAGAAAAATGGGTGGCCTTCGTCGGCCTTTTAGATGGGCGGCCCTACGAGATTTTCACCGGCTTGCAAGATGACGATGAAGGAATCGTATTGCCAAAGTCGGTTACAAAAGGACGCATCATTAAATCGACAAATCCTGATGGCTCGCACCGCTACGACTTCCAATTTGAAAACAGACGCGGCTATAAAACGACGGTAGAAGGACTCAACGAAAAATTCAACAAAGAGTATTGGAATTACGCCAAACTCATTTCCGGCATTCTACGCTATCGGATGCCCATCGATAGAGTTATCAAGCTGATAAGTTCGATGCAGATGGAGAGCGAAAACATTAACACGTGGAAAGTTGGGGTCGAAAGGGCTTTGAAGAAGTATATTGCCGACGGGACGCTTGTGCACGGCGAAAAATGTCCACACTGCGGCCTCGAGACGCTGGTTTATAGCGACGAAGGATTGGTCTGCCAAGACTGCGGGTACGTTCGGCACAATTAAAAACAGGAATTAACAAAACGAGAATTAAGATATGGTCAACATAACTACGAGACGGACGATCCGGAAATATACTGCTGAAGACGTGCCTTCAGATTTGCTGAATGAACTCTTGAAGAGAGCTGAGCGAACCCAGACCATGGGCAACCTGCAACTGTATAGCGTGGTCACCACACGGGATCCTGCGAACAAAGCGCGGCTCGCGCCGCTCCATTTCAACCAACCGATGGTTCAGAATGCGCCCGTGGTGCTCACGTTCTGCGCAGATTTTCACCGCACAACGGAATGGGCGCAGCGGCGCAAAGGACACCCCGGCTACGACAACATTCTTTCTTTCCTCAACGCGGCTTCTGACGCGCTCCTCTTTTGCCAAACGTTCTGCCATTTGGCTGAGGAGGCAGGTTTGGGCTTGTGCTATTTGGGCACGACTTTGTACAACGCTAGCGGGATCATAGATGCGCTGGCTTTGCCTCGCTTGGTAATGCCTCTGGCTACAATTACGCTCGGTTGGCCTGCAGAAGAACCGCCGCTGACGGACAGACTTCCGCTTTCGGCAATACTACACGAGGAAAAGTATCAGCCTATTACGAACGAAAGTATCGATCGCGATTACCGCTATAAGGAATCGCTACCCGAGAATCAAAGATTCGTTGAAGAAAATCAGAAAGAGACGCTCGCGCAAGTCTTTACGGATTGCCGCTATACCAAACGCGATAACGAAGCATTGAGCGCTACGCTACTGGAGGCTTTACGCCGACAAGGCTTTTTGGATTAGGGCGATCGTGAGCAAAGATTAGAGCGACCGAAAACAAATCTTGCGCAAGCCCGAATGGGTCTTGCGCAAGCCAAAGTGTAAATGATGCAACTCCCGTCCGCTTTCCGTTAAGCAGCAGTCGGAGTTGCGTTTTTTTTATTAAAGAAACGGTCCATCACGATCGCAATTGCGCCGTCGCCGGTCACGTTACAAGCCGTCCCGAAGTTGTCCATCGTTATGTAGAGTGCGATCATGAGCGCCTGTTCACTTTGTCCAAAGCCCAACATCGAGGATAAGACGCCGAGGGCCGCCATTATCGCGCCGCCGGGTACGCCCGGCGCGGCCACCATCATTACGCCGAGCATCATGATAAAGCCCAGAAATGAGCCAAAATCAAACGGCTTCCCCTCCATCAACATTAGCGCGACCGCACACGCCACAATCTTCAACATACTTCCGGATAAATGGATCGTCGCACAAAGCGGCACGACGAAACCGGCAATCGCGCCGCTCACGCCATTCTTTTCCGTTTGTTTTAGGGTCACCGGAATGGTCGCCGCAGACGAAGATGTGCCCAGCGCTGTAAAGTATGCAGGCATCATATTCGCCAATAGGCGGAAGGGATTCTTATGCGACACCGCGCCGGCCACGACAAATTGCAGCAGGAGCAGGACGACGTGCATCACGAAGATGATACCGATCACGGAAATAAAGACTGAGATCACGCGCATCGCCTGTCCGGTATGCGTCATACTCAAAAAGATGCCAAAAATGTAGATCGGCAGCAGCGGAAGTATGACAACCTCGATCGTTTTGACCACGATATCTTTAAATTCGTTGCACAATTCTTTGAGATGAGGCGAAGAAAAGAATGCAATGCCTAAGCCCAGCGTAAACGAAGCTACGAGCGAAGTCATCACATCCAGTATTGGCGGAATGTTAATCGTAAAATACGCCCCCGGCGCCTCGACTTGCGCAAAGGCAGTCACCGTACTGTGAGCCGGAATCAAGTTTGGAAACAGCGTAGCACTCGTAAAATACGAGATCAAGCCGGCCCCGATCGTATCAAGATAAGCAATCAAGGCCGTAATGGCCAAGAGTTTACCGGCTCCCTTCCCAATATCAGCGATGGCGGGCGTTACGAGGCCCAGAATGATCAAAGGTATGAGAAATTGGAGAAAGTTGCTGAAGATACTGTTAAATGTGGCAAAGACGCGCACCGCCGGAGCGGGCAAGAAATTGCCAAAAACAATACCTAAGATAATCGCAATAATAATGCGGGGCAATAAGCCGAGGCGTAACTTTTTCATTTCATTCTGTAATTAACGGCGCAAAAATAACAATCTGCGGGGAGAAAATCGAATCTGCTCGCAAGAAATTGGCCGAAAGCTTCTTATGAGTAGACCATCGGTGCTTACGAAGGAGCAGATCGTCACAACATTTACGCAAAGCAAGGCAACGGCGCCTCGCGGATGGGCATCCGGAGCGCCACGCACCATCAGCCGGGTTTACGCTCGTGAGCGTAAACCTTTATCCTCACGAGCGCAAGGTCTTTTTATCACGATGATAAACTCTTTTTATCACGAGCGCACACAAAATAGTTGCAAACGGGGGTGAAAAGGAGTGGGACGAAAGGAGTGAGGATACAGGACTAAGTCCACAGAAAAAAGCGATGATATGAAAGCAAACATTGCCCTACTCTACCACCTATCGATCGGCCGCTTGCGAGCGGAAGGAGGGCGGAAACGGCTTTAAGCACCGGACGGATAGGCCTCGACTCTGGCTGAAACAGAGCAGGCCATCGCCTCGCGAAAACAGATATAAAAAAGAGGAAATTCATCTGTCGACAAATCTCCTCAAATAGTTTTACGCGATTGACGGAAAAACCGCCTCGATTAAAGCGTTATCCTGCTGTGCCCGTACCTTGGAGTAGTTGTGCAAGGTTGACCATGAACATACGCACGGAGATGGCCAAAAGAATAATGCCGAAGAACTTGCGCATGATATAGATCGTGCCTTTCCCCAAATAGGTATTGACCTTCTCTGTCATCTTCAAGACGAAGAATACCCAGAGCATATTGATCAGAATACCGATGATGATGTTTACCTGCGCATATTCTGCACGCAAAGACAAGAGCGTCGTAAACGCACCGGGACCTGCGATGAGTGGGAACACAATCGGAATGAGTGTAGCGTCCTTTACTGGGCCGTTGTTTTTAAACAATTCGATGTCCAAGATCATCTCTATGGCCATGAAAAACAAGATCATAGCACCGGCAACGGCGAAACTGCGAATGTCAACACTGAAGAGCTTGAGCACAAGGTCGCCGGCGTAGAAAAATCCTATCAACAATGCCGTTGAAATCAAAGTAGCATAGACGGCATTGATGGGTCGGTCGAGCTTTTTCAAGTTGATGATGAGCGGCGTCGAGCCCAAGATGTCGATAATGGCAAACAAGATGATGAACGTACTGGCAATCTGCTGCCAACTTAAGCGTGAAAGGATGTAATCTAATGACATAAATTTTTCAACTGTTATTTTTGCGGTGCAAAGTTACGCGTTAGAAACGAGAAACACCTTTCCTCGCAGATATTTTTTTGCTTTTTGCTCCGCTTCTTCTTATAAAAGAGGCCTCAAATTCCGGCTTTTAGACCGCGACTTCCTTGTTTTACTTTAGGCAAAAAGCGATGAAAGTCCTCTATTGTTCAGCCCGGAAGCACTCCGCTGCCAGCTTTCAGCATCCCAAAATGCGCCCCCTCGTGAGCCAAGGAAGCGCATTGTTATGGTTTGCTTGATGATAGACGGCGGCGTCAGTCAGTTTGCGTATCCGCATTGCGCGCTCGGTCCTTTTCGATCAAGTCCAACAGGCGCTTTACGGCATCGGCTTGCGGAATATTCTTCTCAACGCAGACCTTGCCGCGATAGAGACTTACCTTCTCGGGCCCTGCTCCAACGTAGCCGTAATCTGCATCGGCCATTTCGCCGGGTCCGTTGACAATACAGCCCATTATTCCGATTTTTAAGCTCTTTAGATGCCCCGTTTCCGCTTTTATGCGAGCGATGGTTTGTTGCAGGTCGTACAAGGTGCGCCCACAGCCCGGACAACTGATGTATTCCGTCTTCGTCGTGCGTTGGCGGGTGGCTTGTAATATGCCGAAAGCCGTGTCGTCCTGAAGATCGTGCGCCAAAGGACGATGCCCCTCGGGCGTCGTATTGAAGAGCATCAAACCATCTGCCAAGCCATCAAAAAAGAGTGCGCCGGCATCAGCGGCATGGCAGATTTGGAAGTCCTCGCGCTGATTTTCGCCAAAAGCAGATTGGAGGAAGATGATCACCGGCGTGGACAAGTTTTCAGACCATAGTTCGTGAACGAGCGCACGCTGTTCGCCGAGGCGGTTGGCGTGGTTGCTCTGCGCGATAATGACCATCTCCGGATGGTGGCGCAAGCAGGCCTTGACTTCTTCTCCGAGGGCAGGATAGGTGAGGAAGAGAAACTTAATCTTAGCCCTACACATTCCGACGAAAGGCAGAGTTTCGGTCGTGAAGACCGGATAGGTATCAGGCGCACCGGCCCACAAGTCGGCATCTATAATGTACTTGACGCCCGCTTTTCGCTGCTCAGCGGCGGGAAGTTGACGCCCCGCATACACATAATCGGGCAGCGTCGCGCCAAAATGCGTATCGCCGTCGAGACGCGTGGAGATAACAACGGGCGGATGCGTGCCGCCGATATTGCCCACAGCGATCGTGGGCCGCCGATCAGGAGAAACGTAGTCGAAACCGGGAAAGGCGCGACCGGGAATAAACGGATGACCGGCGCGCTCCACAACGTGGGCGGCCAACTTATAGGCCACAGGAATTTCTGCCTCGGGGGCCTCACTCAAAGATACGCGAATCGTATCGCCAATGCCGTCGGCCAGGAGTGCACCTATGCCGGCAGCACTCTTGATGCGACCGTCCTCGCCCTCGCCGGCTTCCGTCACGCCCAAGTGTAAGGGGAAGTCCATTCCCTCGCGCTCCATCACAGCGCAAAGCAGGCGGACGCTGCGCACCATCACAACCGTGTTGCTCGCTTTGATGGAGATGACGACGTCGCGGAAGTTCTCGCGGACGCAAATGCGCAAAAATTCCATACAACTTTCAACGATTCCGGCCGGCGTATCGCCATAGTGACTCATAATGCGGTCGGATAGCGAGCCGTGATTAACACCTATGCGGAGGGCCGTATGATGTTGGCGGCAAATAGCTAAGAGTTGCTTGAAGCGTGCTTCGAGGCGGTCTAATTCGGCAGCGTATTCTTCGTCGGTATATTCGAGATGGCGGAACGTGCGTGCGGGGTCGACGTAGTTGCCCGGGTTGATGCGAACGCCTTCTACGATGGCAGCGGCGGCATCTGCTACGGCAGGATTAAAATGCACATCGGCCACGAGGGGAACGTCGACGCCATCAGCCTGCAGTCCGGCCTTGATATTGCGTAGGTTTTCGGCTTCGCGCAGGCCTTGTGTCGTCAGGCGCACATAATCGGCGCCGGCCGCCACAATCCTTTCTGTCTGCGCCACGGATTCGGCCGTATCGGTCGTCTTCGTGGTCGTCATACTCTGCAAGCGGATAGGGTTGGACGGCCCGCCCATCGGACGATTGCCAACTTTTACTTCGTGTGAAGTGCGGGGCGTATAATTGAAAAGTTCAGCCCCGCAATGATACTTTTGCATAGCTTGTTGTGTTGTGGAATGGCGACCTTAGTTGGTCTTATACTTATATTGCTCTGCGGCCAAGGCTTCGTTGGCTTTCACAATCTTATTTTTGAGTCCGCTTTTGTGGCGGCGGAAGCGCTCAGCCAAATCGGCGTCACTCAAAGCCAACATCTCCAAAGCGAGAATCGCGGCATTCTGCGCACCATTGACGCCCACCGTGGCTACGGGGATGCCCGGCGGCATTTGTACGATAGACAAGAGCGCGTCTAAGCCGTCTAACATGCCTTTGATGGGGACGCCAATTACGGGCAAGGTGGTAGAAGCGGCGATAACGCCGGGCAAAGCGGCTGCCATTCCGGCACCTGCGATGATCACTTTCAATCCGCGCGCGGCAGCGCCTTGTGCAAAGGCTTCGACTTCACTCGGCGTGCGATGGGCAGATAAGGCGTTTATTTCAAATGGCACTTCCATTTCGTCGAGAAACTTAGCGGCCTTCTCCATAACGGGCAGGTCGGAAGTGCTACCCATAATGATACTGATGAGTGGTTGCATTGTTCGTTGTATTATATTGATTGTTGGTAACGTTAATACTATTATAATAATGTGTAGTTGCGCGATAGGGCAATCAATTTGCGAGGCGCTTACATAAAACGCACGCAGAGATAGCCGCAAAGTATGCCAATCAAGACGCCCAGTCCGATGTCGCTAAGCGAATGTTGGCGCAAGATCAGCCGGCTTGTGCAGACAAGGCCGCAAAGCAGAATGGAGAAGCACAGCCACCAAGTGGGGTCAAACGAAAATATCTCAGAGAAAGCCAGCAATGCGCCGATAACGCCGCCGGAAGCAGCCGCGTGGGTGCTCACTTTTATCCAATTGTTGAGCACGGCGCACACTATCTGTAGCGCAAGCGCCCCGGCGATGATGCCAAGCGTGAAACGCGGCATATGCATGCGCTCCATTAAATAGAGCAGCAACGCATAGTTCATCATACTCAAAAGATAGGGTACATAGCGATTGGTGCGGCGTCCTAAACCGTGGCGCGTCCAGCCGTTGAGCTTGCGATAAGTAAAGATGGACAAGCGCGGCAGAATGACAGTAAAGAGCCAAACCATAAGCAACAGCATCGCCTTATAAGAAGGCGGAAGCAAACTCATATAACTAAAAACGAACAAGGCTAAAAACGCTACGACCGGCATATAAAACGGCGAGAAAAGCAGCGAAATAGCTTGTGCTGATAAGATGAGATACTTATTGGACATCGCTTGTAAATGGATCTTTTTGAGTTTTCTACGAATATGATGGATTTGAGTTTGTATTATTGCTTGCGCAGTCCTGACTTCGGAATGCCCAATTGCTCTCGATATTTAGCCACCGTGCGCCGCGAGATGGGGAAACCTTTTTCTTTCATAACGAGCGTCAGCGCTTCGTCGGCCAAGGGATGGCGCTTGTCTTCGGCAGCTATAGCCTCACGCAGTGCAGCTTTGGCTTGGCGCGACGAGAGTTCTTCGCCCTCGCCGGAAGTAAATTGAGAGGAGAAGAAGAACTTAAGCGGATAGAGTCCGTGTTGCGTCTGCACATATTTGCTTCCCGTAACGCGTGAAACGGTAGAAATATCTACGCCGGCCTTCTCAGCGACATCGCGTAGCGTCATGGGGACGAGTAGCATTTCATCGTCGTCGTTTAGGAAGAAGTCGCGCTGTCGTTCGACGATGCCACGCATCACGCCCATCAAAGTCTTGCGCCGCCGGTTGATGAGTTCGAGGAAGAGCTGCGCATCCCCCACTTTCTTGCGAGCATAAACGTATGCGTCGCGCTGACTTTTATTCAAATCTTTATGGCCGCCAAACTCGCGCACCGTATCTTTGAACGCCTTACTCACACGCAATTCGGGGACGTCTCCATTATTGAGTCGCACGCTGATACTTCCATCATCTTCAACGTGAACATAGAAGTCGGGAATTGCCGTTGGCGCCGTGCCGATCGTCGTTTCATTCAAAGCACTGCCGGGTTTCGGATTTAAGCGACGTATCAGCTGCGCTGCTTGTTGCAGACTTTCGTCGTCTGTTTTTAATCGCGCCTTTATTGTGTTCCAATGGTGATACGTAAAATCCTTAAAGCAGCGATCAACGATGGCTATGGCGAGCGCCTTAAAAGGACTCTTGAGCTCCGGACTTTCCAATTGCACGCGAAGGCATTCCTGCAAGTCGCGTGCTCCGATGCCGCGCGGTTCAAATCGCTGTAAGAGGTGCAACAACCGCTCCAATTCTTCCTCAGACACGTCCAGATTCTGATAAATAGCCAATTCATCGCCGATGGTGCGCAAATCTTTACGCAGATAGCCATCATTATCCAGACTGCCGATAAGATATTCCATAATTCGGCGTTGCTGTTCATCGAGATCGTGCTCACCGATCTGTCGATAAAGCTCATCATACGCATTATTTGTCGCCGCCAGTTGCACCTCGCGCTCCTCGGCCTCGTTACGTTGTCGCAACAGATAATCCGGAATATCGTCTTCCGTCAAGTAATCGGCCGTCTCATCATCGGCGTGTGGCTCATCTTCAGCGGTCTCCGACTCATTATCGTCCGCTTCCGTCGTTTCTGCCGCCATATCCTCCTCATCTTTATCAGGTCCGGCCTCCTCCAACGCGGCGTTATCTTCCAATTCGTTGCGCACGCGCTGCTCCAGATCCATCACAGGAAGTTCTAGCAAGCGCGCCATAGCCACTTGCACAGCCGAGAGCTGTTGCGTTTGCTCTTCCTTTTGTGTTTGTATGAGTTTCTGAGGCATATAAGTCGTTTACGAGTGCAAATTTAGAAGAAACAAAGAGAAGCCCCAAGCTCCCTTGCGTTTATTTCCCCCACGCTTTTCTATGAGCGATCTGCTTAGTGCTTTCCACGCCATAGTGCAGAAGCGTTTTTTCCATTTCAGAGGAGAATAAGTGCGGTCTATTTTTATGGAATCACACAAATTGGTCATAATGCCGCTGAATAAAACGTCGGAGTCACTTTGAAACTTTATGGCCATGCGACTAAAGTGCAAATCAGAATAAGAGAAAGGATATGATGTTCTTATTATGCTTGTAGTTTACGATTCAAATGTTGCAAAATAGTTGCATTCCCTTTCGGGTAGTAGCCGTTGACTTCGGCTCTAAGTTGAGGTCTACCATTAAAAGAAGCTGCCGAGTCGCAGAGAGAAGAGCGAGAGAAAGATAGAAAAAAGTATTGATTATCAACAAGTATAAGGCGTCTAAAAACTTTCCTATAAGAGAAGAAAAATTGTCTTATAGGACAATTTTTTCGATCACCTAAGACAATTTTTCTGATCACCTAAGAGAATTTCTTCGATCTCCTAAGCGAATTTTTGCAACATCGGTTGGTGTCTTGAAAGCGCTCTTTAGCAGATTGATCTGCCTATTGAGGGACGCCTTTGTCGGGCGAGGAGCGACAAAACATATACGAAACGGAGAAACGCCATCGATGCTCGTACTTATGTTGCCCGGCTACTGCTCAAACGGCAGCCGCTAAAGAACTTGCAAGAGCTGAAGCGGGCACACAGAAAAGGCCCTCGTATAGGCAATGCGCTATACGAAGGGCCTTTTTGGTAGTGCCAAGGCTCAAGATGCTCAGTGGTCTTCGCCGCTCCTTAAAGCGACCGTTGACTTATCTAACGACGGATATGCTTCAAAATTTGAATGTGGCCGTGAGGGTAACCTTTCGGCCGTCGGCATGTGCATATTCCGCGTTGCGAGCCATCAGCATGGAGGAAGGAGTATAATAAGTATGATTCAAGAGATTGGAGATCGCCAGACTGAAATCCCAGGCTTTTACCTTTGCCCCCAATATCAGGTTGAGAAGGTTGATGCGTTTGACGGGCCCTTCGCCTTCTTGATAAACGCCGGAGGCATTGGGCGAAAAGCGGTCGCGTTTACCCGTATGGAGATACTGTAGTTGGACGTAAGTATCCTTGATGGGCGCATAGTTGACATACATCAATAGTTTTGAAGCCGGGATAGAAATGTTCGACATATAAGTATCCCAGTTGCCTGATGCAGACTTTATCTTTCCTTCCAGCCAAGAGAAGTTAGCTCCGGCCTTCAGCTTGTCGGTCAGCTTGGCATCTGCGCTCAACTCAACGCCGTAAACCTTCTGTGGCGTGCGGTTAACGACCCAAAAACCATTTTCTATTTTGAGATCACTACCCAGTTTTGAGTAAGTATAGAAGAAGGAGCCGTTGAGTTGCAACCAGTTGTCAATGTTAGCGTAAGCACCGATTTCGTAGTTGTTTGTTTTTACCGGATCGGTAGATATCTTTGAGAGCACATCGGCCTTTGCTGCACGGAGCGTACGCCCTAAGTCGAAGATAGAGAAGCCTTGCGAAAAGGCAACAAACGGCTGGAACACAGGATACTTATTGTAGGACAATCCCATGTTAAAAGAGAAGTTGTTGTAGTGGAGCGATCCGCCTTTTACGCGCACCTGCGGGTCGCTGAGCTTATTGCGTAGGACGTCATAGTCAGGTACGCTGACGTTGATAAAGTCGTAACGGCCGCCAATTTTAATGTTAACGTATTGCCACAACGTAGTCTTGGTTTGAATAAAAGGCGCGTGGTTGTTGCTGGTCAGCCAAGGCACCCACAGACGCCCATCAACGAGGGGTTGGGCCGTCTTGTCAAGAAGATAGTCATAACCATAAACAAGACGAGTAAAGACGTTGTCGGAGAATATGAGATGTGAACTAAACTGTGCGCGTAAGCCGAACTTGCGATCTTTTATGGCCGACTGTCCGCTGGTTTCTTCCCAGCGAGGCTGGGCGGGGTTTGCTTTTCGGAAGTCGAAGATCGTATATAAACTTGAGCCAAATACGGCTGCTTCAAAATCTGTATGGCGAAACAGCTCTTTAGACGTAAACTTGAGGTAGGCGTTGTGGTTGTAGCGCGTGCCCTCATCTACAGCTTGCGGATCTTTATTGCCGATGACACCAATAGCCGGCTTTATAAGATATTTTCCGGCAGCGGGAATCAGCTTGGTATCTTGCACGCTACGATAATAGTTGTACATCAATTCGAGTCGGTTCTTCGTCGACAAAGCATAGCCTAAATTAACGAGGACGTTGGTCGTGTAAGTATCGCCGAGTCCGTAGCGCGGAGAGATGTATTGCCCATCACCATCCACGCAGCTCCCTGTGCGTCCGAATGCGCCGTTGACGAGATAGTCGAGTTTGCCGACCTTTCCGTAAAGCTGTTGGTTGAGGCGATAGCCCTGCCCCTTGCTTCGTTGAAAGAAATTGTAAGTAGAACCGGCTAAGGAAGTTTGGCCGGCAATCGTTCTGTTCGTAGCGTTCTTCTTCGTAACAATGTTGATCAAACCGCCAATAGCGCCGTTGCCGTAGAGCGCCGTCGACCCCTTCACAACTTCAATGTGGTCGATGGCTGCGATGTCGATGGTGCGAATATCGCGGTCGGTCGAACGTAAAGGCGTCGATTGGGGTATCCCGTCAATCAAGACGAGCGCACTTCTTCCACGAAGCGACTGCGAACGACTACTCGTCGTATTGCTCGACAACGCTAAGCCGGGCGTGAGCAAACCCAGCAGTTGGGTTAAATCGGGCGCGGTCTTGCTCATTTCGGCAATCTGACGTTGGTCGATGATTGTCACTGTGGCCGCCGCATTCGATTTTACTTCGGGGATGCGCGTTGCACTCACGACGACTTCCTTAAGTTGCCGCGTGGAGTCCTGCGGGTTCTCCGTCTGCGCAACACAATGTGCGGCAGACGTTATCGAGATACATAACGATAGATAAAGTACTTTTTTTTTCATTTTAATACGCTTTTGTGTAAGTCTGATTATTTTGCAAAAATAAGTCCGCCTTTAGTCGCCTGCAATACCTAAAACAAGGTATAAATCATTGCCCGCTTCTCAAGCTCGGCAACAGAGAAAAAGATCTCCGCAAAAAGAATACGCATCGCTACAAGTGGCGGCAGAAGTATGAAGGTAAACGTATTGTTTTCTTGCGCTCCGAGCTGACTTTGAGATAGCGGCGGACTGAGGTGTGCAAGATGGAAATGGCTCGAAGTAGATTGCGTCAACGCGCTTCTCCCCTTTCGGAGCACGGGGAAGGACTTCCGGCGTCTCCGGCTGCACTAAGATCACACGGAAGCTGCTTTTCTAAGCTCTTAATCGGCATTTGCGCCAAACTCACGTTACTTTTACTTTTGCCGTCTGCAAGGAAAAGTTTACTTTTGCTCGTTAAAACGAAGCGTATGGAAGAACTTATTCGCGTTAAGGGAGCGCGCGTAAATAATCTCAAAAATATAGACTTAAACCTCCCTCAGGGGCAGCTAATCGTCATTACGGGCTTAAGCGGCAGCGGCAAGTCCTCATTGGCTTTCGACACGCTCTATGCCGAAGGGCAGCGACGTTATGTTGAGAGCCTTTCTGCGTATGCCCGCCAATTTTTAGGCCGTATGAACAAGCCCGATTGTGATTATATCAAAGGGCTTCCTCCTGCCATTGCCATCGAGCAGAAGACGACGGCGCGCAACCCGCGCTCAACGGTAGGGACGTCTACTGAGATTTACGACTATCTTCGTATGCTTTTTGCCCGCATTGGTCGCACTTTTTCCCCTGTAAGTGGCGTGGAAGTGAAGCGCCATACGCGGGCCGACGTTGTCAATTGTGCTTTATCTTATTCGCCCGGCACGCGTTTTACGCTCTTAGCCCCGATCGTGCGCAACGCAGATAGAAGTATGAGCGAGCAGTTGGCTGTTTATCTCAAGCAGGGCATAAGTAGGCTTGATCTTGATGGGACGATGCTTCACATCGACGACGTCTTGCAAGACGCTGACCGACTTCGAGAAGTCGAGGCCTCGGATGCGGCCTTTCTGCTTATTGACCGTCTGAGCGTAGATCCCGCTAACGAGGCTGTCAATCGGCTTACCGACTCCGTAGAGCGCGCCTTTTATGAAGGCAAAGGCGAATGCATGTTACGCTTCTACCCTTCTAAGGCGCTGCATCGCTTCTCTGAGCGCTTTGAAGCCGATGGCATACAATTTGAAGAACCTTCTGACCAACTGTTTTCGTTCAACTCGCCGGCCGGTGCTTGTCCCGAGTGCGAAGGCTTTGGAAAAGTGATCGGCATCGATGAGCAACTCGTCGTGCCCAATACGGCTTTGAGCATCTACGATGGTGCCGTCGTCTGCTGGCGTGGCGAAAAGATGGGCCAATGGCGCGAAGAGTTTTGCCGCCGTCAAGCACCGCGTGGATTTCCTGTGTTTAAACCTTTCTTTGAACTGACGCAGGAAGAAAAAAATATTTTGTGGCACGGCGACAAGACGGAACAGGCACTGCCCAAGGTGGAACAAGTAACGCTGGATGCTTTTTTTGAAATGCTCCGTGAGAATCAATATAAGATTCAGCACCGCGTAATGTTGGCGCGTTACCGCGGCAAAACCACTTGTCCCGTCTGTCAAGGTAGCAGGTTAAAGCCCGAGGCAGGCTACGTCCGCGTCGGAGGCGAAAGCATCAGCCGCTTGGTGCGTATGTCCGTAGCCGACTTATCGGAATGGTTTGAACACGTACTCAAACTCGAGCCTCACGAGGAGCAACTCGCCGCACGCTTACTCACCGAACTCCGTCAGCGGCTCCGCTTCTTGGTCGACGTAGGCTTAGGCTATCTGACGCTCGACCGTGCAGCCAATACGCTTTCCGGCGGTGAGAGCCAGCGCATCAATCTCGCCACGAGTCTCGGTAGCAGTTTAGTCGGCTCGCTCTATATATTAGATGAGCCGAGCATTGGTCTACACAGTCGCGATACGGGGCGCCTCATCCACGTCTTAAAGGCTTTGCGCGATCTCGGGAATACGGTAATTGTAGTAGAACACGATGAAGAAATTATGCGGGCTGCCGATTACATTGTCGACATAGGCCCTGACGCGGGCCGCTTGGGCGGACGCGTCGTCTTCGCAGGGCCAAATCCGTTTGCGGAGGGGCAGGCGCCAAGCACCGACTTACCGCAGCAGTCGACCGAACTTCCATCCTACACGCTCAAATACCTGTCGGGCGAAGAGACGATCGATGTACCCGCTACGCGGCGTTCGTGGACGCGCAGCATCACCATCGAAGGCGCGCGCGCCAACAACTTAAAAGGCATCAGCGTCGAATTTCCGCTCAACGTGATGACCGTCGTGACGGGCGTATCCGGTTCTGGCAAGAGTACACTTGTGCGCAGCATCCTCTACCCTGCTTTGAAGCGCCACTTCGACGAACCGGCCGATCGCCCCGGCGAGTTCTTGCAACTCTCGGGCGCAGTTGACGCCGTAAAGCGCGTGGAATTTGTCGACCAGCACCCGATTGGGCGCTCCTCGCGCAGCAATCCGGTGACGTATCTCAAAGCTTACGACGAGATACGAAAACTCATGGCCGAGCAAACCTTGGCCAAGCAGTTGGGCTTCTCGCCGGCGTTTTTCAGTTTCAACACAGACGGCGGCCGATGTGAGGAATGCAAAGGCGAGGGCGTAGTTCACGTTGAGATGCAGTTTATGGCCGACCTCGAACTTCCCTGCGAGGCCTGTGAAGGCAAGCGTTTTAAGAAGGATATCTTAGAGGTGAAATATCGTGGTCGGAATATCTACGACATACTTGAGATGACGGTCAATCAGGCCATCGACTTCTTCACAGAAAGTGGGCAAAAGCGCATTGTTGCAAAGCTCTTGCCGCTCCGCGACGTTGGCTTGGGCTACATTAAGTTGGGCCAGAGCAGCAGCACCCTCAGCGGCGGCGAGAATCAACGCGTGAAGCTGGCCTACTTCCTCAGCTTGGAGCGCAGCGAGCCTACGCTCTTTATATTTGATGAGCCTACCACGGGCCTCCACTTCCACGATATTCGCACCTTGCTCAAGGCTTTCAATGCCTTAATCGGGCGGGGGCACAGCATCCTCATCGTGGAGCACAACTTAGACGTAATCAAATGTGCCGACTATGTGATTGATCTCGGTCCGGAAGGCGGACGCGACGGCGGATATTTAGTCGGTGCAGGCACACCTGAAGAATTGGTGAAACTCGGCAAGGGCTATACGGCGCAATATTTGAGTGAAAAACTCCAAGCCTAAAATATAGCAGCAGCGCAGAACGATTTCCACCGGCGACAGTCGGCGGCGATGGGCAGACAATCAAAACACTCACCGCCGCCGACTGTTTTTGGCAAGCGGCCGGCGCAAAGGCAGACGCCACCGCTCGGAGTTGCATCCGGCCAAGGCCTATGCGGAAAGCTTCCCTTCATTTATCAGACGGCTATGCATTGCCTGTTTGTGTCAAAATCTATCACTTAGAGCGGTAAGGAAGCCTTTGCCGCCGACTGGCACGCATTGCGGGCTTATTAAGACCTATCGGTGTCTGTGATGGTCGCTGCTTGTTTTGGTTTGGTGGCAGCAAACCATCGTTTGGTGAGAGCAAACCATCGTTTGGCGGCAGCAAACCATCGTTTGGAGGCAGCAAACGAAGAGCGAGTTTGCCATCGACAAGCAAAGGTGGGCAAACGACCGATGATGGCTGCGCCCAACAGACGCGCTCACGACATTTTCTGAAACGAGAAGCGGCCGGACGCGTTTTGTAAGCTTGCGTCAATTACGGATATTTTTTTATAATGTCATGAAACGTATTGATTTACTTATGAATGACCAGACCTAACGTTTCTCCGTCTAAAACTCGGTAGCCTGTAGTTAAGATTTTACAAAGAAAACAAGCCAAGAAGCCGTGTGCGCCTTTGTTGGCGCGAATTTGCCGTCCAAGCGTTGGCCGATATGGCGGGCGTTTGGCTATATTCTTTTCACTATATTTTGGATTATTTCTAAAATAAACACACTGTAAATCAGACATATTCCATACTTTTGCACAGTCTAAAAGTTAGTACTCCAAGAAGTCTGACAGCACCATTGGGGAAGTAACAAAACAAAATAAAACGAAACGCCCCAAGCAAACAACAGGTAATATGCAAAAGGATAACGTTGAAAAACAAAACTACGATGCACCGAGAGTTGAACGCATAGCTCTTGATGAGCAATCTTTCCTTGCAACGAGCCCTCCCAACTTCGGCGCAAGTGTTGGAGACTTTGGCGATGGAGGCACAGAGGATCTTGATGGAGACTCGTATGACGCTGACGGAAATCCCTTAGATGGGAATAACCCGTAAGCATACTGCCTCTTCAAAAGGAGACAAACAAATGATGAAGCGGTCGGCAATAGGTTTTTATTGCCGGCTGTTTGCGTATCTATAAGTAAGGGTGAGTAGACAGCTCCGCCAGCAGCAGATAACGCGGAGCGGCGCGCGAGAAAAGCAAAACTGAAAGAGCGAAGCTAACCTTTCAGTAGCCAACCGAAGAGAGATTTTACGAGGCCTGATAAGAACGCGCCGAGCGCAAAGCGGGTCGTAAGCTTCAGCAAATGCACACGATATATAAAAGGAACAGCCGGCATACGCGGACGTAAAGACGCGTACACCGGCCATATCAACCTAATCTATTTATCTACAAAAGCTTTTTCTTTTATTCTACAAACATCTTACGCACACTTGTACCGTGGTCGGTGCGGATGCGCAGGATGTAGACGCCTCTCGGACTTGGCGCTTCGAGGCCGGCCTCGATCGCTGCCGTGCGCACACAGAGGGCGCCGGAAAGTGAATAGAGGCTCACTTCTTGTACGTGTACGTTGGCGGGCACTTTGAAGTGGAGGCGATTGCCGACTTGGTAGACGCTGACCGGCGCACTGCTTGCCACCACGGGCGCTTCGATGGCCGTAGCATTTGTATACTTAACGATACGATAATAATTGTCGTAGCCACCCACCGGCGTTTCCGCCTTCTCACCTACGGCTTTCTCATCAACCTTTACGAGGTAATTGTTTGGAAGCAATTCTTGGCCCGGTTTGTATTTGAATTTGATTTCCTTTGATTCGCCGGCCTTCAGCTTTAAGTTGCCCATATAGACAATTTCCCCGTTGGAGTCCGTAAATTGACGCAGGCGAACGTAGGCTTTGCCGTTGTAATCTTTCAGCGCCTTAAGCGTCACCATTCCTTCATAGCGCGTGCCAGAGGTTATTTCAGTCGGAAAATCCAAGACTTCGCACGTCAACGCTAATTCATCGTTTTCGGAGATCACAATTTTAGTAGAATCGAAAGGCGTAGGCAAATCTTCAAGACCGCGAGAGGTGATGTACTTAGCGCCAATCGTGTACGTGCCGGGTTCTAAGCCGGCTGCTTTATAGAAGCCATTGGAGACTTGTTCACCGCGCTCAATGTTTTTATCGACTTGCAAGAAGACGTACTCTTGATTTTTAGGACCGCCCTTGAGGTAAGTGACGATGCCGACGTCGCCGGTTGCACAGTAGTTGCGTGCATAGAAAGCAAAGTAGAGCGGCGTGCCTTGCTTGACGGGGCCGGATGCGGTCGGCGAACTTTTTAACCAATACGTAGGACTCGTCTGGCGCAATACGGGGGCATCAGCTTCGGGCAGAATCTCTACCGTGGCGCGACCCACTTCGGCATCATCAAAGGGAAGCGGCGTCTTTGTTGCATCATAAAGCGCCAAAGTGTATTTGCCGGGCTTCATCTTGTCGCCTAAGTCCATCAGAAGTTCCATCTCCTTCGTGCTTTCTTCATATACGCCGGCTCTAACAAAGACCGTGTCGGTAACTGACGGATCATCGACTGACGTGAAGTGGAAAGCAATGGCCTTAATCGGAAAATCCTTGCTCCTATTCTGAAGCGTGAAGCTGGCTTTGGCGATACCGTTCGCATAGAGCGGGCCATCGAAATGAATCGGCGTGAGCAGCTTGACGTCAGAATGGGGCGCGTGGATCTTAGCATCGACGATCCGGCCGTTAGATACGCTGACGTCGCCGTAAGCCGGCAGACTGAGCGGGTGGCGCAAGATCTTCCAGTCGCTCATACCATCTGCAAAATAGGCAAAATGGATCGTGTAGTCGCCATCAGCAACGCCGGCAACAGCTTTCGGAATATTTCGTATCCGCAAACTGGTATATCCGGTGCGGCCGGCTTTACATGCTTCTATATGTACCGGCTCTTCTTTGAGGCGTTTCACGATTTTATCGCCTTGTACCAAGACCGGAGCTACTTTAAGATCAACCGGCGTTATCTCATAATTTTCTATGTAGGCCATCATGGTCATATCTTCTTCGTAAGACATCAAACCAAGGCGCGACGGAGAGTAGACCGCGTAAGGCACGGGCTGAGCAGAGCCGCCGGCGGGCTTGACGTTAACGATGATTTCTTGATTGACGTTGAAGCCCGTTGAAGAAGCGCCGATACCCAGCGCTGACGGGTTGAGATGGTTTACCATAAAGAAGCCGTCACTCGTACCATGCCAGCCCCAATTTATGTGCACGTAGTCCTGATCGTCGTAGCCGTCGCAGACAAATGCGTGCCCGCCGCGACCATCTTCCGCCGAAGCGGCATAATAAACGGGGCGGCCTGCATCCAACTCCTGCTTAATCATTGAAATCCACTCTTTAGTCGGATAATAATCACGCGGTTTCATCTCCACAGCGTTGTCGTAACCAAAATAGGTTCGCAATGCGTAAGGAACGTCTTGAGAATAGGCGCCACTACTGGTTTTCGTGTAGTGCATATTTACGGAGATGCCAAAATCAGAGGCGATCGAAGCCACCGCCCGGGCTTGCTCGTCGGTATATTCGCCGGCATAGTCCGGCAGCATTTTATCCCAATCGTAAGTAGCATCCGCAAAGTTGGCCGACAGCGTTTGTCCGTCCATCTTATATGAATGCGAACCCGTGCCGTGCTGCGGATACTTATGGAAACGCATTATCTGCGTACAAGCAGTTGCCACACAGCCTACATAATAATGTCTGGTCTTCCCATTATCTACCCACGTCGGGCAATTGTTATTATACGGCGTGTCCTGCCCCCATTTCGTCTCTCCGAGCAATGGGCCCACAACGGCTTGTGGAGCAGCCGGCGCGGTAGGCGCTCCGGGCTCATCCTCCTCAATGGCAGCTATGCGCTGCGCGTAGACTTTCATCCAGAAAAGGAGATTTTCCGGTGCATCCGTGAATGAGAATTGGCCGGTATCGGCATAAGCCAAGACGGTGCCGACGGCATCATCGCCGGAGATGATCACAAAGCCTTTGCCCCCTTCTGCATTGTAGACGTAAAAGGGAGCCTGCTCGGCAGATTGACCTTTTGCCATTAAGTGTTTGGGTGTAGGAAGCAGAGCGCGAATCATTCGTTTTTGCGGTCCTGCTTGCAAGAATTTTGCTGCCAACTGCGCAGCTTCAGGTTGCGGAATGCGTCTGGCTTCTGTTGAGAAGAAGGCCAGCGCCAACAATCCTGAGAGGAATAAACGTTTCATAGTTAGTGAGTATTGTAAGTTTGAGATTCGTCTGTGATTCGATCAGCGGCGTCCTGCGTCGGATAGATTTTATCTTTGGCTCAATCTGTGGTGCCCTGTGTCGTATAGGTTTTGTCTTTCGCCGGATAGGCGCCGTTTTTCATTGTGTTTTCGGCGTCGGCATAGCAGTCCGGCGCCGGTTAGGTCAAACCGAGGCGCCGCGGCGTGTGCTTTTCAGCAAGCGAACGTCGGCAAATTTAGAGAAAGTTTCCGAACCACAAAATAAAACCAAGAGAAAAAGAATAAACAATATCTTTTTTACGTATTTCAAAGCAGAAAAAAAGGCATAAGAAAGGACACAACAAACTACTTTTCTCTAAAAATAAGCGCGAAGAGGACCTGAAGAAAGGGAGAAGTAGCGAATAAGGCTTCGCAAACTTGGGAATGTTCGACAAAAAGCGTAACTTTGCCCTACCTTGATAAATATAATTTTATTATAAGCACAACGTATTATACAATAAGAGTCCTATGACATTCACCGAAAAGGCTTGGGGAATCTTCCGCACCGCGGTCGACGACTACCATAAGACAGATAATATAGACGCAGACTTTGTAAATCCTCATCCGGCCAATACAATCGAAGCGGCCCTCTATCGTAAATGCTGGATCGACACAGTTCAGTGGCACATGGAGGACATTATACGTGACCCGAACATAGATCCGGTTGAGGCCCTCGCGCTCAAGCGCCGCATCGACAAGAGCAATCAGGACCGCACCGACCTTGTGGAGCAGATCGATCATTATTTTTTGGAGACCTACAAGGATGTGCGCCCGCTTGATGGGGCTACACTCAACACCGAAACGCCGGCGTGGGCCGTGGATCGACTCAGCATCCTCTACCTCAAGATCTACCATATGGAGGAGCAGGCTTCGCGTCAGGAAGCCGATGCTGCCCACCGCGAGCGTTGCCAAGCGAAACTGGCCGTCTTGTGCGAGCAAAAGCAGGATTTGACCGGTGCGCTCGATACCTTGCTCACGGACATTGCCGAAGGGCGTAAGTACATGAAGCTCTACAAACAGATGAAGATGTACAACGATCCGGCAACCAACCCCATACTCTACGGCGCAAAAGGCAAGTAAAAGTTTGCCCCACTCGCCCACTTTTCACAATGTCTGCCTCGCCGGTAGTTAAGCCTCCTCGTCGCCTGCTGATCTTGCGTTTTTCAGCCTTGGGCGATGTCGCTATGACCGTTCCGGTTGTCGCATCCTTGGCTGCGCAGTATCCGCAAATGCAGATTACCGTTGCCTCGCAGCCTTTCCTCGCCCCGCTTTTCAAGCACATAGCGCCCAATGTGCAATTCTTCGGAGCCGACATTCGCAAAACGTATCGCGGTCTGCGCGGCCTATGGCAACTCTCGCGCACAGCGCCTTTTATAGATTGCGATGCCGTGGCCGATTTGCACGACGTCTTACGCACAAAAATCCTGCGTTGTTTTCTGCGTTTGCGCGGCAAGCGCGTGACTGTGATTGATAAGCACCGACGCGAGAAGCGCCTGCTCGTGGAGCATAAGATCTTCCGCCCGCTACCCACCTCGTTTGCGCTTTATGCGGAAACCTTAGCGCGCCTTGGCCTACCCGTAAAGCTCAACTTTGAACGCTTAAAATTGGGTGGCGACGCGCTGCATCTCCCTTTCCCATTCTCCACCGACACCCTGCACGAACCTTGGCTGGGCCTTGCGCCCTTTGCAGCCCACGAGGGGAAAATTTACCCTTTGGAGCAGATGACGGAGGTCGTGCAGCTCTACTTCGAGTTGCATCCCCACGGACGCTTGTTCGTCTTTGGCAGCAGGAAGGAGATGGAAATGCTGCGCCCAACTTGGGGCAAAGGCTTTGAAAGATTGGTTTTCGTATGCGACCTGCTGAAAGGATTGGATGCAGAACTGCAATTGATGGCACGACTAAACGCTATGGTTTCGATGGACTCCGGCAATATGCATCTGGCCTCGCTCGTAGGCTGTCCGGTAGTCAGCATTTGGGGGCAGACGCACCCGTTTGCCGGCTTTATGGGCTATCATCAAGCGGAGGAAAACGTAGTACAACAAGACTTGCATTGCCGCCCCTGCTCCATCTTCGGCAATGCGCCGTGTCGATATGGTGATTTCCGCTGTCTACGCGACATTTTGCCCCAACTGATCATTGACAAAGTAGAAGAAATCATCTCACCCGAACAAGATTAGGGCGCAAGGACAAAGACGGATATATAAACTTTGATGAGTAGCAAAAAGGAATTTCGACTATTGCGCCGAAATTCCTTTTTCTTTTGTCCTACGATTACATAACTCTTTTGGGGATAAGGACAAGGGAGGGCTAAATATCAATCCGCACGGAGCATCGGCGCATACTTCCCGCTTGGCTATGATGCGGAAGTATGGGCTTGGCACGCCGAAAATGACACAGTGCAAAAACGAAGGTGCGATAATAAATTTTAATGGCCGGAAAAATACGGCGCAGACATAGTCCGGCAAGTGACGAAAAAGGCGTTGCGGCGCTTGTTATCGTGAGAAAAAAGGCTTCACATCACGAGAAAAAAGGCTTGCGCTCGTGAGAAAAAAGGTTTCACCTCACGATAAAAAACTTTGGAAGCCGACTTTGATTCTTTGCATGACCGATATTCGATGGGTAAGGATAAAGGCGAAGAAGCAGAAAAGAGGGAGCGAAGCATCAGGCTGTGGGGCGCCGGCTCCGCGCGACACCATTCGATCTGCAACGCGGCGACCTTCACCCATACGGCAGGAGAGAGAACTGAAGCGGGGGCGAGGTTAACAGGCCGCTAACGAGTCGACGAAAAGAGGATCGGGAAGTAAATATACAGAAACCAAGAGATACAAAAAAAGGAGGCAACGCGCGGCTGACTCCTTTAGAAGGGTGCAAGATGGGACTCGAACCCACGACATTCAGAACCACAATCTGACGCTCTAACCAACTGAACTACATGCACCATAATAACTCTTCCCGCTTGGAAAAGTAGTGCAAAGATACTGGTTTTTCCGTTTTGCGCAAACTATTTCTTAAAAAAATCTGTGCAGGAAGGAGAATTTTACGACAGAAAGCCATCGTATGCCGGCAAAATGCGGGGTGCAGGCGGTTGCCGACAGTAGCAAAGCATGAAAGAACAAAGCCACGGCTGAATCCTTGCGGATGCCGTGGCTTGTATAATCGTAGTTGGAAACTTTTATTTCTTAACGTCTGAAAGGTTGACGCGCTTTTCGCGGATACGAGCCTTCTTACCTGTAAGTTTGCGGAGATAGTAGAGTTTCGCGCGGCGAACTTTACCAATCTTGTTAACTTCGATGCTGTCAATGCTGGGAGAGTCCATCGGGAAAATACGCTCTACACCTACCGTGCCTGACATTTTGCGAACGGTAAAGCGCTTCTTGTCGCCGTGACCTTTGATTTTGATAACAACACCGCGATACAACTGAATACGCTCCTTGTTACCCTCGACAATTTTGTATGCTACGGTAATCGTGTCGCCGGCTTTGAAAGTCGGCCTTTCTTGCTGCGTAGCAAAAGCTTCTTCTGCAACTTTAATTAAATCGACCATTGTTTTAGTGGTTTTGTTTGTTGATATGTCGGTTCCACACGTCGTGTCCGGCCACTTTGATTCCGGATAGGGGGCGCGGGAAAAGCGGTGCAAAAATACGAATTTCGTTGAGAATAGGGAAATTTTTAGCGATTTATTCTTCTGCCGGGGTGAATTTCTGCGCCGATTCGAGGCGGGCGCGTTCGGCCTTGATGCAGCAAGGAGCGCCTCGCAGACGCCCCTTGCTGTATATGTTATGTCAGTAGTTTGCCGGCAGGATCAATGGCGATGACCGCCGCCAAATCCACCTGAAGGTCGGTCGGGGAATTCACCGCGCCGATGATCACCTGCACCCCTTTCGCGACTACCTACCTTGCCATTTAAGATATTGAGGCGGTAACTGAGATTAAGCATGAAGTAGGCGTTGATGGCATTGGTCCACGAATCGCGCCGCATCTGAGCTGTGACGCTCCGACTCACGTTGCTCTGCTGATGTAGCAGGTCATAGAAACGAACGCTTAAGGTCAAGGACTTATCATGTAAGAAGCCTTGCGCGATTTGCGCGTTCCACAACAATTCGTTTGTGTTCATCGCGCGATCTGCATAGCCGCGACGGCTGCTCATCTGAACATCGGTAGCAATCGTCATACCCCAAGGCAATGAGAGATTGCCCGAAAGGCCGTAAGCATACTGCCAAGCGTTGAGGTTGCCGGCAGATTGGAGCGAATTGCGCGTATGTTCGTAGTCGATAGAAGCAAGAAGGCCGACATCAAAGAAGGAAGCGCGATACGTAAGGTTGAGGTCCTCGCGTAGATCTAAGCTCCGAGCGGAATTTTTTATGGCCGGCGTGGAGTCGAACACACTATTATAATAGGATGCACGCGGGTTGGCTTTGAGAGAAGCAGCCGGACGCAACAATGATTGGAACAATACGGGCGCTAAAGTGGGCGAACTGATGCGACTAATGAAGCCCACGTCGTTGCGGAATTGGAAGTCGGTGTTAGTACTCAAAGAGAATTGCCTATTCTTACCAAAACTAAAGTTGTAGATAAACGTACCATCTAAATCCCAATTGCCGTTGATGTTCTCCGGGCGCGAATATCGCACCCCCGTAGCATCGTTGTAGATGACGCGTGTACTGATGGAATTGGTCGTATGTGCAAAGGCAAGGTGGGCCATAATACCGGCTTGGCGGGCCGGATTATAACCATAGTAGGACGCACGCAAGCTATTGGTCCAAGAAGGCTTGAGTCCGGGGTTACCCATCGAGATATTGAGCGGGTCAGAATTGTCGACGACGTCGAGCAGATTGGTCATCGAAGGCGGGCCGGCAGTGCCGCGATAACGAATGTCGAGAGAATTGGTCTTGGACATGCGGTAGCGGAAGCGCAAAGTCGGAGAGACGTTAAAAACAGAGCGCGTTATGAGGGTATCGATCTGACTTGGACGGGTGTATTGCATCTTCGTGCGCTGCGGATCGAAAGAAACACCGGCATGGAAGCGAATATTCTTCGTATCATATCGAAGATCCAAATCTACGCTATTGTTGAAGTAGCGGTAGGTGGCATACTGGCTGTTGTCTAAATCGCGCACAGTTTCCAAAATCTGCGCATCGGTCGGCAAAGTTCCAAGGCGGGGATAAGCTGCAGAGTTGCCGTATGTCAGCGGATCGAGCCTATCTAAATCGTACAGCGACCTGCGGCCGTCTTGATACTTATAAGAATACTCGTAACGCAACTGGGCGTACCAATTCTTACCCAAAGGCTCTACGTAACCAAGGCGAGCGCTATAACCATAGCTCTCGGATGGCGAAGTTTCGTATTGGTTGAGAAAACTCGCGGGCTTTCCGGTATAATAGTTAATGTCTGAAACGTTGAATCGCTTGTTGTTGGCGTGCGTATATTCACCATCCAAGCGCAAATTCACGTTGCGGCCTTTTTTGCCAAAACGCCGAACGAGATGAAGCTCAAGATTGGCGGAATTTGTATTACCGTGGCTGAACGTCTCCGCAAGATTACGGTTGACAGCGATGGGCGTAAGCAGCGTATTATGCACGCTAAAGATAGAATCGAGCGGATTCTCGACGCCGGCGAAAGTATAAGGATTTTGATTGAACGTTGCCGAGCGCGATTTCCCGTTGTTGCGGGTTGCATTATGGCTAAAGCCGGGTTCTATACCAATAAACGTCAGCGAATCCGGATTCCAACGCAGCTCAGCATTGGCCCAAAAGCTATTCGTATGGCTATAGCTGCGCTGATTTCCGTTCGCGAAAGAGCCGGTTCCGCCCGAAGTCAGGAAATTTTCCGTCGAAGAAATAGAATTTAAATCTACGTCGCGATGCGAATAGCGCACATTTCCTTCTACCTCAAAGTGCCCCGCTTTTTGTTGCTCAATCTTGTTGTCCCAATAAAAGTCGAGGCCGATCATTTTCGAGGCCGTCAAGCCCTTATTTCCGCCAAACGAGTGCGGACCGCCGAAGCCCTGATCATTTGTATTGTTCAGGCTGCTAAAGAGCGATATTCGGCTGTTATCCGTAAAGCGCGTAGCAAACAAACGATCGGAATAGCGCCCTTTATTGCCGACTCCGAGGTCAATATTTGTAATCCAAGAATCATTGAGCGCTTGCTTTGTCGAAATATCCAGCACCGTCACCTCTTCCCCGTCGTCTATGCCGGTCTGTTGAGCGTAGTCGCTCTTTTTGTCATACGCTTTAATCTTGCCTACGATGTCCGTCGGCAAGTTTTTCATCACCGTTTTGGTATCTCCTTTGAAGAAGTCTTTACCATTGACCAAGAATTGTTTGACCGTTTTGCCATTCCATCGGATGGTACCATCGTCGCTCACGCTTACACCCGGCAACTGCTTAATCAGCGCTTCGACTGTCGAGCCTGTCGGCGTGCGATATGCAGATGCGTTAAACTGCGTCGTATCTCCAACCTGCTGCATTCGCGCTGCGCGTCCATAGACGATGGCCGCTGCGAGCGTATTCTCTTCCGTCTTCATACTTACGATGCCCAAATCAGCCGTTTCGTTGTGATCATTGATCGTAATGTAGCGAAGCGCCTCTTCGTAGCCCGTATAACTAAACCGCACAAGATAACTACCGGGCTTGTCCATACGGATTACAAACTGCCCAAGGCTATCAGTCAGCGCACCTCTGACAAAGGCGCTGTCGCTTTGTTGCAAAAGTGAGATCGAAACATAAGGGAGTTTGGCCATCGTCTGCCCATTTTCGACCGACCCCTGTACTTGATAGCGCTGCGCCTGCACCGAAAAGAAGGCAGAAAGCAGCAGAAGCAAGGAAGCAATTCTTTTCATTATGACTAATTGAATGTTGCTAAGAGATAGAAGTTCTTGTTAAAGTCGCAAATATACAAAACTTTCCACAAACAGCGGTTTTTTAGCAAGAAATACGTCGCCACAACGCAAAGTGAGCACGGAAGGAAAATCTTTCATCGTTTTTCTTATCAAAAACTTCATAGCGCCGAAAAAAACTCGTATCTTCGCTTTGAGGGCTTGCCAGCCGGCTTTGAACCTTCAAAGTCAAACATTGAAGAGCCATTTACCCACGATTCTGCAACACGATCTATTATGAAATACGCCGAATACATTAATAAAGTTGAGATCACAAGCCTCTGGAGCGGCAGGAAGCACATTGCCTGGACCTTGCATCCTGATGTAAACGTCCTAAGCGGAAGAAACGGCGAAGGAAAAACCACTATTCTTAACAAACTCGTACATTATTTGCGCGACGTGCCTCAAACCGGCGAACTACAACACGTCACGCGGCAAGGCGTGCGCATTGATTTCCATCCGCAAGATGCCAATTGCGTACGCTACGACCTGATTCGCAGTTTCGATCGCCGGATCATCCAGAGCGAGGCGCTCTCTAAGATCACCGACCAAAAGCTGTGGACCGAACTCGATTGGCAATTATATCTCTTGCAGCGGCGTTACCTCGACTACCAAGTCAACGTGGGCAACCGCATGATAGCTTTACTCACCAACGGCAGTCCGGAAGCTCGCCATGAGGCTGAAGAAGCCGCTCAGATCAAGACGCGCTTCCACGACATGATTGATGACTTGTTTGCAGAGACAGGAAAAACTATCGACCGTCAAAGCAACGAACTCCGATTTCAGCAATACGATGAAACACTGTCGCCCTACGTCTTATCCAGCGGTGAAAAGCAGATTCTTCTCATCCTCTTAACGGCCCTGACGGAGGACCGCCAGCCCTACGTATTCTTTATGGACGAACCCGAAGCCAGTTTACACTTCGAGTGGCAAAAGCAATTGATCTCCCTCGTGCGCGAACTAAATCCGCGAGCGCAGATTATCCTGACCACACACTCGCCCGCCGTGATCATGGATGGTTGGCAAGACGCCGTCACGGAAGTATCCGACATTACGCTCAACGGACATAAGCATTAACAACTCCATCACCACGTCCTGTTACTCCTCTTACTGAATGCTTTATGGCCAAACGTCTTTCGCGCAATCTTAATTCCGACTACATTGCAGCAATGAATCGCCTCGACGGGAAGCATCGCCGGCGCAGGATCATTGCTTATGTCGAAAGTTTCGACGATGTCAGCTTCTGGCGAAACCTGCTACAGCCGCTCGAGAGCGAGCAATATTATTTTGAGATTATGCTCCCCTCGCGCTCCACTTTGCGCAAGGGCAAGAAGACCGTACTGCAAAACGAGTTGGGGCCGCAATTGGGTAAGTATATGATAGCCTGCGTCGATGCCGACTATGATTATGCCCTGCAGGGCGCAACGCTCACCTCGAAAATCCTATGTACCAATCCCTATGTCTTTCATACCTACGTCTATGCTATTGAAAACTATCAATGCTATGCCCCTTCGCTCCACGCAGCTTGCGTTATGGCCACGCTCAACGACCACCATCTCTTCGATTTCGAGGCTTTTCTGACCGACTATTCACGGGCTATTTATCCCTTGTTCGTATGGAGCATCTGGTGTTATCGCACCGGCCACTATCCGCAGTTTTCAATGCTCGACTTCTATCATATTGTAATGCTCACGCAGCTCGACTATTTTCACCCCGAGCGCACAATCGCAGCCTTACGTCGCAGAGTCAACGCAAAAATAGCCCGTTTGCAGCAGCAGTTTCCCGAAGCAAAATCCACCTACAAACCATTATCTGAGGAGTTGGAGCGCTTAGGCTTAGACGAAGACCATACATATTTATACATGCGTGGCCACGATTTGTTTGAAGGTGTCGTTGCGCCACTCTTGCAAGGCATTTGCGACACGCTACGCAAGGAGCGGGAGCGCGAAATTCACCGTTTGGCTGTACATTATACGCAAGAGCAAAACGAACTCGCCGGTTATCGCCACAGCATACTCCCGATTGAAGATGTACTGAGGCGACAGACGGGCTACACGGCTTGTCCGGCTTACCTCCGTGTGCAAGCCGACGTGCGCCGCTTTTTGCAATCCATCACGCCAAGGCCTCTGCCGACTGCCGAGGCTCAATCGGCGTCGACCGCTACAGATCTCCCGCCTTCTGGCAATCAATCGGAAAAGTCTTAGGCCGGCCTACCGACAAAACAGGTCCGCCTACTCCCCTCCCCGACCCAATCGAGAAAGCAGCTGCCCCGATGGGCGAATCCTCCGCTTGGCAGCACTACCGCGAAGTGTCATCACGCCCCGAAAAGACACGAACGGTCTATGCTTCCGTCTTTTTTAGGGAAGCGACAAACTGATTTTCAACGCACAACATTTCCATCTTGCACCGCTGTGCATCATCATTGACCGCGCGAAAAGTTGGCGCAGGCAGTTTTTTCTCACGATAAAAAAGGCTTCACCTCGTGAGAAAAAAGGTTTGCGCTCACGACAAAAAAGGTTTGCGTTCGTGATAAAAAACCTGCAGAGCCGATCTTTGCCCGCCAAAAGCCAAAGGTGCGCACGCGCAGATCAAAACAGTGCAGTACGTAAACAAAGCAGCGACCTACATTTTCACTGAAACGTAGACCGCTTTAACGATACTGCGATCATCAAACGCGAAGAGGTGATTATGCGTAAGGCGTGCGAGAGGCGCGCCATAGAAGCGGCTTGATGAAATGCAGCCGGCAACATAAAAACCTGCCACTAAGGGCAGTTGTATTTCATTTTAAGCAGGTGCGAATCTTCTCCGGCAAAATGGGCATTGCACCATGCTGCGTGCAAACAAAGGCGGAAACGTCAACAGCCAAGCGATGGGCGAAATGGATGTCGCGTCCGCAAAGGAAGGAGGCGACAAAGGCGGCGCTAAAGGAGTCGCCGGCACCTACCGTATCAGCCACTTCTATGCAGGGGGTGGGAAGAAAACTTTCGTCGCCGGCCGTGAAGACGTAACTACCTTGGATGCCGCAAGTCAAAACGACGATCTTGATGGAGAAATGCTCGGCCAACTGGCGACAACGTTCAGCTATGCTGCCTTTTAATTGGAACAAATGGGACACGATTTCAAGTTCCTCATCGTTGATCTTTAAGATATTGCAGGCCCTAAGCGAACTTTCGATAACGCCGGCACTGTAGAAGTGTTGGCGAAGGTTGATATCAAAAATTTTGCAACTCTCCACGGGCATTTCTTCCAAGAAGCGGCTGATCGTGCGCCGAGATACATCGCTACGCTGTGCGAGACTGCCAAAACAGAATGCGACGGTATCGCGCGCCAACTCCTTCAAACTGGGCGTAAAGGCGATGTTGTCCCACGCCACGCCCTCAAAGATCTGGTAAGAAGGAATTCCCTCGGCATCCAGCGAGACCTCGACCGTGCCGGTTGGGAAGGGTACGATCTGCAAACTGACCTCTAAGCCTTTATCAGCCAACAGTTGTTGGGCCAAACGACCTAAGTCGTCATCACCCAAAGCACTTACGACGCAGCTACGCAACCCCAGTTGGCGGGCGTGGTAAGCAAAGTTGGCAGGAGCGCCACCTAAGGCGGCGCCGGCGGGGAGAAGATCGAAAAGAACTTCACCCATACCTACAACATACTGATTATTCATATCTCGTCTCTTTAGTTTGTGATTGCTATGCAGGATACCATTCGCCATCGTCCTCTTGCTTTTGTGGATTTTCCTTTTGCGGAGTATCCTTTTTCGGCGTTTCAGACTGCTTTTCTTGGGTCTTGGTCTCTTTCTTTTGCGTCGGATCAGTCGTCTTTTGCTTTGCAGGCTGCTGCGGCTTAGTCTTGGCCGGCGTCTTCTTTGTCGGCGTGCCCTTCTTTTGCTGCTTCGCCGGCTGTTGCTTAGCCGGTTCTTTAGCCGGCTGTTGTTCTTCTTCCTTCTTTACCGGCCTTTCCGTCTTCGCGGGCGGATCGTCCGGATAGCTATCGTCATCTTCGGGAACGACAGGCGGTGGCGGAGGCATCGGTTCTTGCTTCTGCTTCGCGGGTTCAGCCTTCGGGTCGGCCTCTTGCTTATCCTTCGCCGGCTCTTGCTTATCTTGCTTTTGCTCGGTCTTATCCTTAGCAGGTTCTGCCTTGTCCTGCTGCGGATCGGTCTTGTCCTTATCGGGGTCTTGCTTATCCTGCTTCTGTTCGGTCTTATCCTTAGCGGGTTCCGTCTTGTCCTGCTGCGGATCGGTCTTGCCCTTAGCGGGCTCTTGCTTATCTTGCTTTTGTTCGGTCTTATCCTTCGTGGTCTCAGCCTTATCCTTCGACGGCTCTTGCTTATCCTGTTTTTGCTCTGTCTTATCCTTCGATGGTTCAGTTTGATTCTGCTCAGGTTCTACCTGACGCGCCTCCTTCTTCGACGCCTTCTCAACAGAATTAACGTTGTCTTTCTCGGGATAACTCTTATCTGTATCGGAGATAATTACAGGCTTGGTCGCAACGGAATCGACCTTTTCGGTCGGCAAACCGGGTTTTGTAGTCTGCAAACTATCTTTTTGGTCCGTCTGTTTCACAACTTTAGGATAGATCGGGTTGATCTTGTCTTCATAACGCTGACTACCGGGCGCATAATTCTCATCCAGCGGCAAATCAGTATTGAGCTTAAGCGGCGCAAAAGCCTTGTCGTAGAACCGCTGATAGTCTACGAAGCTGAATACACGAGGTATCAGCGCTAAATTTTCGTCTGAAATCAGATAGACGTGGGCACGACGCAACTGCTCGGCCAATGCCGGCGACTTGAATACGCTTTGTGCGTAGCGGTGGACCTCATCAAAACTTCTAAATCCGCTTACGGAGAAGGTGACAACGTTGAGCACACGGCTGCGTTCTTTCTCCGCGTTCTTGCCCTTCAAGTTGTAGAGCTCGCCGGCGTAGAGCGCCATATTTTGTTTCGATATATCGAAATTGCGAACGTAGAAATTTGAGAAATTAAACCGGGCTAAATCGTACAACAAACGGTTGTCGTCGAGCGAATCTCTGACATAAGCCACAAAGAACAAGAAGTTGGCGCGTCGGTTCCCATTAAACGTAGGCGCCTTTCCGTTTTTCGCCGCACTCAAAGAGTCTCCTTGCGCATTGCGAAGCGCCCATAGTCCGCCGAAGTCCATACCGCCGGATCCGGCTTTCCGACCGGCTTGCAGGCCTTTCACGATTTCTGCCGCCATAGGTTGGAGTTCGCTCTTGGGATACTGCTTGACGAGCGTCGAAAGCGCGTCTTCAGCCGGCTTATATTCGCCTCGGTTCAAGCGCGTCAAGGCATGAACAAACAAGAACTTGTCGCGGTTTGCCCCATCCGGATATTTCTGCGTCGAGCGTTCAAAGTTGGCGCCGACGGTCGCGAAATCGCCCTTCCGATACGCATTATACGTAGCGGCATACAAGGAATCCTCCATCTGCACCGCAAATTGCGCATCGTGCAAATAGTTTGGATCTTGCAAACGCTTGCTCATCGCACTGTCGGGGAAGGTTTCGACGAGCAGGCGTTTGTATTGCTCAGCCTCAAGCGGCTTCTGCCAGCGCATATACAAGAGATAGAGTTGATAATATGCGTCGTGCAAGCGGTCAAACTTAGGATAATTACGCACAAGTCGCTCCAGCGTGCGCGCAGCCAAGGGAAAATCAGTCAAATCATCCTTCTCAATGACGCCGGCATTGAAGAGCGCGTTCTGCAAGATTAAGTTTGAGGCCTCCTTTGCCTCTTCCGTGAAAGGAAGTTGCTTGAGATAATACGCCCGATTGTGGGGGTCGTCCTCCGGTTTTAGCTTTTGATCGTCCATATCCGCCGCCAAAGAATCAGCAGCCCGACTCAAGCTGTCAGCGTTCAAATTTCCCTCGCCGTTAGCCCCAATCGAAGCGCCCGGACCCCGCTGCGAGCGGCGCCAGTAGTCCTCATTTTTGCGCCGGCCCCATTGCCGCGCAAAATCTTGCTTACCCTGCGCTACGAGCATCGGGTTATAAAAATAGAAGCCTCGATCCTGCGTCGAGCGTCTTTGGCCCGGCTGCGGCGTCGTCTCAGTCACGATATCATCGCCTCCATTCTGCTGGCGCTCAGCCTCAGCTTGCTCGCGGCGCTCCGCCGCTTCTTTCTTTTTCAAGGCAGTGATGACGCGGTCTATCGCAGCATTGCGCTCCGATTCCGGAGCTACGGCCAAGGCCTGCAAACTATCCTGCAACTGTATCGCACTTGTATGCGGCACGAGTTTGTCCAAAACCTTCGTGCGCTTTTCCGTGAGTTCGTAGTCGGCACCTTTTTTATCTATCAACGCAAGTGCCTCCGTGTAGCACCCTTGCGCCAAGTCAAAGCGCTCACGATTCCAATACAATTCGCCGAGTCGCAACAGAAGCAATCCCTTTTCCGGTCCCGCTTTCGTCGCTTTCGTTCGCCCACGTTCATATGCCGTGATTGCAGCCGTCGTATCGCGTCGAGCCAAGTAGATATTGCCCATCGCATAATAAACCTGGTCGAGATAATCTTTGTTCTTATCGGCCCGCGCCATTGAGCGGAGGCGCCTGATCATCCCTTCCGAAGCGGCGCGCGTACTAATCGCCGGCAGGCGGTCTGCGGTATTGCGGAGCGAATCCGACTGCCCGACAGGGACGGCTTGAAAAGCCACGACTTCAGTCTGAAGAATGCGGGCGTTGAAGGCTAATTCGTACGGCGGACTCAAACTAATGCAGCGCCCCAAGGCTTTATAGGCTTCGTCGTTGCGGCCCTGCTGCCGGCAGAGTTGGCCCAGCAAATAGTAGAGGCGAGCTTTAAGTAAGCGGCGCGGTTCGCGCTTGGCGGCGAGTCGAAGTCGGGGCAAGGCCTCCGCATAGCGCGCTTGGCGCAAGAGGAGATCAGCCTGCGTCGTCTCAACCTCGCGCTGCAAGCGTCCGGGTATGGAGTCGCGGTGCAAGCGATTGAGCGCGTCCTCCGCATCATAGAACCAATCGAGTTGGGCATAGCAGCGCGCCATCCACAGGCGAGCTTCGTTGGCCACGATCGGCTCAGCGGCGTATAGGCGTGTGATGTAAGAGAAGGTGGAGGCTGCTTCGAGAAATTCACCTTTCTGAAACTGCGCCTTGCCCATCAGCAGCCAAGCATTTTTGAGAAAGGGGTTAAACTCCTTGCGCTTTAAGTAGGCCTTCATTTCCGGCGTGCGGGTCTTGTTGGCATTCAAGACGGGCTTACGCTTGATCGAGTGAGTTCGAATTGCTTTTTCGCACTTCTCAATGGTGACGTCAAACTGCCCGCTCCCGGCATTGCGCGAGGCTTCATTGCCCACGAGAAATACGGGCAGGAGTTTGGTATAATTGTCTTTGTTCGTGTTTTCCTTTGATTGCAAGCCCTCTTTGTAGGCTTCGTGGCCATTATAATAGGTATTGTATTTCGTCGTAAAAGATTGCCAAAAACGCGTGCTTGCCGTGTTCTCCTTCGTTGAGCATCCAACGAGAAGAACGACCAATATCAAGAGCGCTATAATCTTTTTCACCTTACGAACAACGAGGGTTGATGACTATACTAACTTATTTTCCTTGTTTTTATTGCTTTGATGAAGCGACAAAGTCCGTATTGCAGGATCATGCAGATCGTAATACACGCCCCGCCGGGCAGATCTTGCAGGGCGGCGCCCCATAAGCCGCAGACGATGCCGGAAAAGGCAAAGAGACCGGCGCAAAGCATCATGCTGCGAAACGTGCGGCAGAAGATGGCGGCCGTCTGTTGCGGCACTGACAGCAAAGATATGACCAACACGATCCCAACCATACGCAGCGAAACGACGAGCGTGAGCGCCATAAACAAGATCATCAAGGCCTCGATCCATCTGACGGGCAGGCCCTGCGTGACGGCGAAATCGCGATCATAGGCTATGGTGACGATGGGCGTAAGCAGGAGGCCGAAGAACAAGCCTACGGCAACCACGAGCAAGAGCAAGAGCCAGAGATCTTCGTGCGTGATGAAGAGGATATTGCCGAAAAGATAGGAGGGCAAATCGGTCATAAAGCCGGGCGTGAGATAAGCGAACAAGATGCCCAAACTCATACCGAGCGTCCAAAGCATGGCGATGGCCGCGTCCTCGCGCACTTTGCGCCGACTGAGAAAATCGATACTATAACCGGAAAATACGGCAAAAAGCGCCGCACCCAGCAACGGAGAGAAGCCCAAATAGGCTCCCAAGCCCACTCCGCCGAGCGAAGCGTGGGCCATACCGCCGCCAACAATCACCATGCGGCGCGTGACGACGTATGTGCCGACCATCGCGCAAAGGATGCTGACGAGCAAGCCGCCAAGGAGGGCATTTCTGAAAAACTCGTATGCTATTATGTTTGCCATTCAGCCTTCAAAGTTAGGTAAAGCACACAACACGACCAATTCTTTCTCTCTTTTCTTCGCACCAAGGCGGCGGGCGAAGCGGAGCGATAGCGCACCGGTATCGACTTACGAACACGGACAATGTATTGGCGAAGAAGGCCATCTGCGGCGGTGCGGAGAAGGCGGCAAGCGGCCCTGCGAACGCCGCGTTTTTTAGACTTCTATCGTTTGATAATGTATCAAAATGCAACCTCCGGCGATCGTTTGGTGAGAGCAAACCATCGTTTGGTGGGAGCAAACCATCGTTTGGCGGCAGCAAACCATCGTTTGGCGGGAGCAAACGATAAGGAGTCTGTACCATTGGCGAGCCGAAAGTTGACTATTGGCAAGAAAATAAAAACTATGTCCACCAACAAACGAGACGCCGGCAACCCCGGCCTCACTTTATCGGCGGCGAGTTTGAGCAGAACGTAAAAAATAATGTATCTTTGCAAGACTTACCCAAGCTTGATAATTTACAAGCGTATACTGCAAGAAATGGAACACGACAAAATAAAACGCGGGAGCTATCTGCGCAAACCGCGCTGGCTCTATAGCAAGATCGAAGGCGGAGAAAAGTTTAGCTTCGTCGAGAAAACGGTAGAGGAAAACGGACTGCATACGATTTGCTCAAGCGGAAAATGCCCGAATAAAGGGCACTGCTGGAAATGTGGCACGGCTACGTTTATGATTCTCGGCGACCGCTGTACGCGGGCTTGTCGCTTCTGCGCCACGCTCACGGGCCGGCCGCTTCCGCCCGAACCGAAAGAACCGGAAAAGGTAGCACACAGCATCCAATTGATGAAGCTTAAGCATTGTGTGATAACTTCCGTTGACCGCGATGACCTCCCAGACAAGGGGGCGGGCCACTGGGCTGCAACGATTCGCGCCATACGGGCGGCCAATCCGGATGTGGTGATTGAGGTCTTGATTCCGGACTATCGCGGCGAGGAGCTACGCACCGTATTGGAGGCGCGACCGGACATTGTAGGCCACAATCTGGAAACCGTGCGCCGCCTGACGCCGTCTATCCGCAGCAGGGCGACGTATGAGAACAGTTTGGGCGTCTTGCAGGAAGTGGCGGCCGCCGGATTTCTGGCCAAAACGGGCATCATGCTGGGCTTAGGCGAAACGCCGGAAGAGGTGGAGGAACTCCTGCGGGATGCGCACGCTGCCGGTTGCCGTATGATTACGATCGGACAGTACTTGCAGCCCGGTCCGGCGCAAGTTGACGTCAAAGAATACGTACACCCTGATCAATTTGCGGCATATAAAGATTACGCGCTCAACTTAGGATTCGACAGTGCCGAGAGTTCGCCGCTCGTGCGCTCGTCTTTCATGGCCGAACGCTCGTTCGTGGAAATGCTGGTTAAGAAAAAGCGCAACGAAGAAGCGGTGCAAGCAGCACAAGATTAGATTGCCGCGCGCCCCGTTTCATTATTGGACCTATAAAAAGCCGAGTTTGCTTGAAGCAAACTCGGCTTTTTACTTGTATATCTGCGTTGGCAGCAAGGGCTTTTGCCCTCGCTGCGCGTTTATTCTTTCGCTTCAGTCTGACGCTTGCGGCGTAAGCGTAAGGCGATGAGCAGCAGGAGGACAAAAATCACAGCTATGGCGCTGAAGGCGATAGCTTCTGTCACGGAAATGCTCGTCGGGCGATATTCCATCACCACAAGATGCTTGCCGGCCGGCACTTTCAAGGCGCGTAGCAAGTAGTTGACGCGGCCAATCTCGACGGGCTGACCGTCGATCGTGGCCTTCCAACCGGGATAGTAGATTTCACTAAATACGACCAAACCGCCTTTGTCGCCGGTCACTTCGTAGCGCACTTCATTTGGTTTGCGCTGCGTCAGACGAACGCTGCCGGTGCCTAAAGGCGAGCCGTCGAGCGCGGTGCGGAAGCGCTTGTCGGCCACGGCTGCAAGCTTCGTATCCATATGCTTGAGGGCAGCTATCTCTGCATCGGGCGTGTCGACGTATTTCACGTTGGTCACGAACCAAGCATTGCCGTTGGCATAAGGATTCTGAAGGGCCTGACCGGCTTGTGCGCCGAAGATGATCCATTTTGTGTTGAGCATATTCAAAACCGGCGCCAAGCTATCGCCCGGTACGCGCTGCATATCGCCGCCCGCCATATTGATGGCACCTAAGAAGCCTTGCAACTCATCGTTTAAGCAGCGGTCGATCAGGTCTTGATAGCGGTGCAACTTGGCCGCATTGTAACCACCAATGCTCTGGAAGAAGTAGGCCGTGCGGTTGCTCGTCTCGTTAAACGGATTGCCCTCGCTGAGGTTCAATACGCGGAAATCGGTTTTATCCTTGCGCACGACGTCTTCGGCCGCGGACGGAGTCAACGTTTGCATTTGCACGGGATCGGTAAAGGAGGCGTCGTTGAGGTAATGTTTGTCGACTTGCCACAAATCAAAGAGGCAAACGACGAACAGGCCAACGCAAAGCATCCAAGACTTGATCATCCCGCGCAGGTAAAGCCACAAGAGGCCGATACCTACCAATATAATAAGGAGCGAACGCAAAGCTGAAGCAGCCAAAATGGCGTGGTGCATATCGGAAATTGCGCCGCGGTAAGTGTTGACAAAGTCGAAGCCTAAGGCAGAACCCATCGCGGTGAGTGCGGCATCGTCTTTCGCGCTGATACAATCGCCCGCAAGACTCGGGAATAGCCACAAAAGCAGGCAGAGGCCGGCCGTAAGGGCTGAAGCAACGGAGAAAGCAATTTTGCCGCGCTTTGTTCCGAAGACGTCTGCGGGACTTTTAATCAGGCGCGCCAAGGCTAACATCGCCAACAAAGGAATGGCAAACTCAGCCACGACGAGTGCCGAACTGGGCGTGCGGAATTTATTGTAAAGCGGCAGATGATCTATACAGAAATTGGTAAAGGCGGGATTGTTATGGCCCCACGCGAAGAGGAAAGAAAGCACGGTGGAAGCCAACAGTGCCCACTTCAGAGGCCCACGCACGAAGAAGAGGCCAAAGATAAAGAGGAAACAAACGAAAGCGCCAACATAAACAGGGCCGACGGTGAAGGGTTGGTCGCCCCAATATTGATCTAATCCGGGCGGAGTGACTTGTTGTCCGCTCTTGGCCGCAATTTCCTGAAAGCGGCCTGCGGCCTGATAAAAGCGATCATAGCCGTTGAGTTCCTCAACATTGGGACGATCTAAAATACTGCCGGAACCGCCGCCGTTAAAATCGGGAACAAGCAGCGTAAAACTCTCGCCTACGCCGTAGCTCCATTGCGTAATATAGTCGCGATCTAAGCCGCCGTTCGTCGCTTGCGCTTTCTCGGGCGTCTGCGGAGCGAGTTCGGCGGGTCCACGCATAGACAATTTTGAGTATTCGTAGGTATGATACAGGTTGGAAACATTAGCTAATAAGCCCACAACGCCGGCTAAAAGAATCACGCCCGTAGCTTTTGCCCACTGAGGTAGGGCCTTGCGGCGCGCAGCATCGATGCCGTATGCCAAGACAAGGAAGAACATGACAAAGGCAAAGTAGTAGGACATCTGAATGTGGTTGGACATAATTTGAAAGGCGGTAAAGAGCGCCGTAACAAAAGATCCCCAGAGTAGCTTGCCACGATAGCAGAGTATAACGCCGGCAATCGTGGGCGGAATAAAGGTCAAGGTCATCACTTTCCAAATGTGCCCCGCCGCAATAATGATGCAGAAGTACGAGGAGAAGGCCCAGACGATCGCGCCCAAAGCCGCCAACCACGGGCGGAAATTGAAGGCGCGCAATAATATGTAGAAGCCCAACAAAAATAGGAAGAGATAGAGTACCGGTCCGGAAGTAAAGAGTCCGTAAGCCTTAGCAAAGAATCCCAAAAACGAACTCGATTCATAGGCCGGCGCGATCTGATAAGTTGGCATGCCGCTAAAGAGCGTGTTCGTCCAGCGCGTCTGCTCGCCGGTTGCGGCCACGTATTCTGCATTCTCACGCCCTTGGCCCACAGCGGCCATCGCGTCGTGGCCGCCCAAGACCAGCCCTTGGCTAATCGGCGTCATGAAATAAGTAAAAGCGATCACGAGAAACAGCAATACAGCTATCGCGTCGCCGGAAATTTTCTTCAAGAAAGTATTCATTGTCGTTTTATTTTTTGGCTGGGTTAAGGGCGATCGGCCCTGCGCTTGCAAAAGTAGCAATTATAATCGGCGCAGGCGCTACTGCACCCGAAAAAGGCCCATCTTTATGGCCGAAGGCGGCCGCCGGCGCTTAGCAAGACGTCACAGCGTTATCGGAGGTCGGGCTTTCGGCTTACAAACGTCCGGTAATGACCTCTTCGTACAAATCGTGCATCCGGCGGGCCAAGGCATCGGGCGAAAAAGTTGTTTGTGCGTGTTCCAAACCACGCATTATCATCGCTTGGCGGCGCGATTCGTCATTGACAACGACTTGCAGCGCAGCCGTCAACTCCTCAACGCTGTCGGGCGCGACGTATAAGGCGGCGGGGCCGCCTGCTTCGGGCAAACTCGAAACGGAAGTGGTCACGACGGGGCAGCTACTCAGCATCGCTTCGACCACGGGCAGGCCGAAACCTTCGTAGAAAGAAGGATAGACGAAGGCGCGCGCACAGCAGTAGAGCGCTTGCAGATCCTCGTTGTTCCGAATGTGGGGCAAGAAGCGTATGATAGCGTCCAAATGGTGTTCGGCCACATACTTCCGCACCTCAGCTTCATACTCGCGGCCTCGCCCTACAATCAAGAGCGGCAGGCGGTCGGCGGCGGGGAGTTGCTCTACGGCTTTCACCAAGCCGAGCAGATTTTTGCGCGAATTGATGGCCCCCACATATAATAAATAATCCTGCGGCAAATCCTCAACCGCCACGCGGGCAATCCTGCGCGCCATTTCCGACGTCGGAGGATGATAGAACAAAGGTTGTGCAGGCTGATAAATCACACTGATTTTTTCTTCGCCGATGCCGTAATACTGCATCACGTCGCGCTTTGTAGACTCGCTAATAGCCACGATGCGCGTAGCGTAGCGGCAAGCGTAGCGCGCTTTGAGGTCATAAATGCGCCGGTCGATCGCATGATACATTTGCGGAAACGTATGCCAAGCTACGTCGTGCATTGTTACGACTGAGGGGATTCGCCGCCGCACCAAGCCGACGGGCAATTCGTGGCTCAAGCCGTGAAACAAATCAACGCGATCTTTGGCCGCGCGTCCGGCCAGGCCGAAAGTGCGCCAAAAACCTCCCGGAAACAAAACTCCCGGGCGCACAACGCGGCAGCGATTGCGCCGGATATAAGGCTGCGTCTGCTCCGTAACGCGCACTTTGGGTGTATAAAGCAGGTGCAAATCTTCCGGATAGTTTTTCAATTGTCCATCCAGCAGCGTCCTACTGTAGTTTCCCAGTCCGGTAAAGTTGTTAAACAGCCTCTTGGCGTCGTAAGCAATTCTCATAAAGTGGTATTCAATCGCGGACGAAAATACGCTAATTTAAGTTTTTAGCCAAATAATTTGGCCGTTTTTACGGCCTACGCTACTTTTGCCCTCACTTAAATGCGCCGCGTGCCCTTTTCCGCTATGTTCCTTCTGATGAGGCGCGCGCGAAGGCCTTACGATCACCCTCTTTTGACTCATTTACGCAAGACATTGAAAATTCTGACGAATCCCAAGATTGACGCGGCGCGTCCTTTTATGGACCGCATCGTGAGCGAGTTTGAAAACGGACGCAGTTTGCGCGAAAGTCGCAACAGCATACGCGTATGTGTTTTCGAGGGAGAAGAATTTAACGTCAAGCGCTATGGGCGTCCGCGCGGCTGGCGCAAGCTGGTCTACTCGCTCTTTCGCACGCCGAAAGGCTTGCGCGCCTATACGTATCCGGCGCGCTTGCTGGCAGCGGGCATAGAGACGCCGGAGGCCGTCGGATATCGGGAAGAGCGCGAGGGACTTTGGCTTACGAACAGCTATTTCGTAAGTAGGCAATGCCCCTATTCGCGGCGCTTCTACGAGTTTGCGGAAGTGCAACTCACGCCTGAGAATATGGAAATCATCGCGCAATTTGCCGCCTTGGCAGCTCGCATGCACGAGCAAGGCATCTTGCATCGCGACTTCTCACCGGGCAATATTTTGTTTGATCAAGTGGAAGGCCGATGGCGCTTCTCTTTGGTAGATACGAACCGGATGTATTTCGGGCCGGTAAGCGTGCGCCGCGGCTGCGAAAACTTCGCACGTCTGTGGGGGCAGACCTGCTTTTTTGAATTGCTCGCCTTGAAATATGCCGAGGCGCGCGGAGCGAATGCGGCCGACTGCCTAAAATGGATGTTATCAGCCCGCAAAAAATTTTGGTTGCGCTATATTCGCCGCCACGGCCGCCCCTTTGCCATCGACCTCTGAGGCAAAGGCGTAGGCGAAAGGTGCCACGCCGACAACCCACGCTCTTTTTAGTTCGCATAACGATGTATATAAGCAATCGTTGGCGGCTTTTCTTTTGTCGACAAGTCCTGCTACGGAGCTACACATAGCTACTGCATCTACGCCCAATGGGATTGCGGATGCGACACACCCGGTTTCTTTTCCGTCTGACTTGACGACGCCCTCCGTCGACTTTTTTCACCTCGCGCGCAAGGCTCTTTTGCGAGACTCGGTCGCGATAATGGTGTGCAAAGGTTCGACTTTTCCACACGCGGCAACGCGCATTTACCACCTTTCCATCCCACGATTTTAGTTTACGCTCACGAGCGTACACCTTTTTTATCGTGAGCGTACACCTTTACGCTCGTGAGCGCAAACCTTTTTTCTCGTGAGCGCAAATGCGGGTAGTAGGATTGGGTGGAAAATAGTTGGGAAAACATAGGAGTATTATCCCACGCAAAACATAGCGTTCCGGCGCACTAAGCAATGCTTAGACGGAAAGTGGGCGATAATGGGAGGCAAGGCCTCGAACGAAAAAGGGGGCGACGGCTTGCGCAATAAGGCGCAGGCGGGGAGATGTGGAGAATAGAAGGGCGAAAAGAAGTGATCGTTTCACCTAAAGAGAAAGAAGATGACGCCGTGCCGAATGGAGGCGGCGCAGACTTTCGGCGGCGCATAAAAGGCGGCGAAAGCAGCATTGGAAACCGAAGGTGCACCGGCTGAAAGTAAGTGAGGGAGACGGCGGCGGCGGGACAGGCTTAAGGGGCAGTCATCGCTTCGCACACTTTATCTTGGAAGCGGTGGGCTACCGACCGGCGCAAGATGCCTTGATTCATAATGGCAAAACAGAGGGTATGGCCGTTGGGGGCTGTGCAATAGCCCGAGAGGGTGCTGACGCCTTCCAAGGTACCTGTTTTGGCGGAAACGTTGGCGTAGGCGGGGCCTGAGGTCATACGTTTGCGCAAGGTGCCATCGACGCCGGCAAGCGGAAGCGAGGGTTGCAGGTGCAGAAAGATGCCTTCGTGGGCATAGGCGTAGCGGAGGAAGGAGGTCAATAAGCGGGGGGAGGCGTAATTGTACAAACTGAGACCGCTTCCGTCGGCAAAACTAAAATCGGCGGGCGAGAGGCCTTGATGGCGTACTAACTCTTTGATGTAGGCGATGGCTTGTTTGCGGTCGGCGTAGGCGATACCGCTGCGGGCGGCCAACTGATAAAAGAGTGCCTCAGCATAAAGGTTGTCGCTCTGCTTCATCATGCGGAGCAATACTTGATCAATCGTGTGGGTACGCACGGTCCAGAGCGATGCGCCGGAGGAAATGCGCCCCTCAATCAAGCTACCGGCAAGCCTGATGCCGGCATCTTTCAAAGCGGAGGAGAGGGCTGCGGCAAAGTTGTCGCGCTGATTGTAGAGCAAGGGGGTGAGCGGCGGGTTGTCATCGTCCCAACACCAGCCCCAACCTAGGCGGGCGGAGTCTTTGAGGGAGAGATCTAAAATGACGTCGCCGGCAATGGCGCGCACACCTCGTGCATCCAAGGCGTGGATCAAGGCCCAGAGATCATCGTGGCCGAAGCGGGGATCGAAACCACCCTTGATGTAGATGTTGCCTTCGAGCGTTGAGTCGTTGATGCTTCCTTCGCCGTAGAGTGAGGTGCGGAAGTTGAAGTCGGTACCTAATTGTGAAAGGGCCGTCACGGCGGTGATGACTTTCTCGTTGGACGCCGGGCGCATCAGTTGGTCGGCGCCAAAAGCTAAGATGGTGCTGTCGGCCGTAAGGTCGTAAATATGCAGGCCCACTTGCGAACGGGTGAGGAGATCGGGCGTCAACAAGCTGTCGACGCGCTGACAGATTTTGATGGCTGTGCTGTCGTCGGCCATTTGCATGGCGACCGTCTTTGCCGCAGCCGGACTGAAGCTGAGACTAAAACCACCAATAACGGAGAGGAGCAACAGAAGCAACGTTCTGAAAGGGGCGTACATCGTAAAGAGAACTTGAGGATTCGTTATTTCGCAGAAAACCTCTCCCCCCGAGGGGGAAGAGGATGTATATAGAATATTTGAGTTCGGTAGTGCGTAAAAAAATTACTTCTTAGCGCTGCTTGCAGACAAGCCCAACTTCGTGCGGATCTTTGCCGTTACATTCTCACTCAAAGCGGGATTGATGAAAATACCGGCTGATTGGGCTGCATTGCTGTCCATAATGTAGACGTAATTGCCTTCTTTGGCAACAGCATTGATAGCATCCATCACTTTTGTGATGATGGGCTGCATTTTTTGCGAAGATGCTTCTTGCAAAGCTTTTTCGTCATCGGCTCTGGCTTGGTCGAGCTTCTGGCTAAGTTCGGTTAATTCTTGCTGACGACGAGTGCGGATATTTTCGGGGGTCTTGTCGTTGACCTCTTGTTGGAACTTTTCGTATTTCGTCTGCAATTCTTTTTGCATATCTTCAAGATCTTTCTTAAACTTATCTTGCATGCCTTGCAGTTCGGTCTGCGCTGTCTTGTAGGCCGGCATATCTTGGATAATGCTAGCGTAATCAAACTGAGCATACTTTTGAGCAAATAGGCTCAAGGGGGCTACGAAAAGAGCCAGCAACAAAATCTTTTTCAACATGTTTCTATCTGTTTTTAATTATTATGCACTTTAATGTCGCGAAAGTAGGCAATTTAATTGGAATAGCCTAATTTGGCGAGTACTTCGTTACTAATATCAATGGAGGGAGAAGCGAAGATGATGCCTGCCGTCTCACTGGCGCGATCCAAAATCAACTGGAAGCCGCGCTGATCGGCGATGGACTTGATCGCACTGTAAATATCGTCCTGAATAGGGCGGATAAGGCTTTCGCGCTTTTTGTATAATTCGCCCTCGGGACCAAAATATTTCTTCTTCAATTCGGACGCTTCTTTCTCTTTAGCGACAATGGCTTGCTCGCGCTCTTTCTTCTGCTCGGCAGAAAGGAAGACCGACTCGCTCTGATACTTCTTGTAGAGGGTCTTGGCTTCGGTATCTTTGGCCTCGACTTCAGCTTGCCATTTCTTGGAAACTTGATTTAATTGCTCGTTGGCGCGCTCATAGGCCGGGATGTTGCCCATAATGTATTCCATATCTACTAAGGCGAACTTCTGCGCCGCTGCCGGCAAGGTAAATGCTCCAAAAAGGAGGAACAGCATCAAAAACTTTTTCATTCTAATTATGCTTTTATCGTTCGTTCTCTTTCTTAATACATTATTCATGACGACTGACGGCGGGGCTTGTTACGCTATCGGGCAACAATTTATGCAGTCGTCAAGAAAATGATGGGCGATCAGAACTCTTGATTCATTATAAAGTGGATTTGGCTGCCACCGGCTTTTACGCCGTTGATCTTCTTCTGAAAACCATAGGCCCAGTCTATACCCAACATACCAAGCATCGGCAACATAACGCGAACACCGAAACCGGCAGAGCGCTTCATGTTGAAAGGATTGAAGTTTTTGACGTTGGTCCAAGCGTTACCACCTTCTAAGAATCCGAGTACGAAAATATTGGTTGTACCTTCGAGGAGTAAGGGGTAGCGCAACTCTAAGGTCATACGGCTGTAGGCGTAGGCATTCGTGCCGGTATTGCCGGCCAAAGAGCCATTTTCGTAACCACGCAAACCGATGGTCTCCGTCGCATAGCCATAGGACATTCCGCCCATACCATCACCGCCGACATAATAGGTTTCAAAGGGTGATTTGTTGTACTTATTATATGATCCTAAGATACCAAACTCGGCACGGGTCATCAACACCGGTGTTTTGTTGGAACTGGTGAGCGCGGTGAACGTACGGAACTTCAGCTTCCACTTGTTGTATTCGATCCAACGATACTTCTCTTGGGCCTCTTTCTGATAGGTGGCGCTTCGCGGGTTGGTGGCAAGATTTTTATAGTCTTTGCCGTTCCACGCAGAGAAGGGCGGTGTTGCCGATACGGAGAAGAGGAAATCAGAACCGCGGCGCGGGAAGAACATATTATCCGTAGAGTTGCGGCTCAGACTCAACGTGAGGTTGATGTTGTTACTATTGCCATTGGTGAAGAGGAAATACTCCCAAGATTTCATCATATAGCGTGTGTAAGAAAGCTCCGCCGTGAACATGAAATAGTCGTCGGGCCAACGCAAACGCTTACCAAAGCCGAGCGAAGCACTCAACATTCTGACGTACTTGTCGGGATCGTAATAGTTTGTATAGTTGTAGTAGTTGGAGTTAGAACCGTAACCGCCATACATATATCCATTATAGATATTATTGTAGTAGTTGCGGTCGTAATAACTCGAAGCTACTGACGTCTGCTTTGAGTAGGAAATAGAGAAAGAGAGCTGGTTGGGGCGCTTACCACCAAGCCACGGCTCTAAGAATGAAAGCGAATAGCTCTGATAATAGGACGCATTGGTTTGCGCATTGATAGAGAGGGTCTGATTGTCGCCTTGCGGGAGGAAGGCTCTGTGCTTCGCACCTTTCTTAAAGAGATTCTGTATTGAGAAGTTGGTAAACTTCACGCCGACTGTACCGATAATACCCGTCGGACCCCAGCCGGCCTGAATCGTGAATTGATCGCCGCCCTTCGGCGTCAGCGGATAGGTAATATCTACCGTACCGTTTTGTGGATCGGGCTTGATGGCCGAACTCATGGCCTTACCTAAAGCTTCGGGATCAAACTGATTCATCTGAGAAAGATCCATCACTGAGCGCTTGATGGCCTCCATACTGAAGAGGTCGCCGGGCTTGGTGCGCAATTCGCGACGAATAACATTTTCGTAAACGCGTGAGTTACCGGAAATATTCACACGATTAAACCTGGCTTGACGGCCTTCGTTGACGCGCATCTCCAAGTCGACCGAGTCTCCATCAATGGTTGTCTCGACGGGCTCTATGTTGTTGAAGACGTAGCCGTTGTTGTAATAGAGATTACGCACGGCATCGTCATCTTCATTCAAGCGCTTACTTAAAAGCATCTGATTATAGATGTCGCCCTTCTTCATCTGAAGGATGTTCTGGAGGATCGCTGTGGGGTAAACGGTATTTCCGACCCAAGTAATATCGCGAATATAGTATTTCTTTCCTTTATCTAAATTGATGTAGACGTTGACATAGTCGGGCTTCGTTGCGGCAACGGAATCTGTAGTAATGACTGCATCGCGATAGCCCCAAGCATTGAGGCGATCGAGCACGTATGTCTTGTCTTCTTCGTACTTCTCGGGCAAGAATTTTTTTGAGCGAAAGAAGTTGATCAAACTCTTTTCATGCGTTTTCTTCATTGCACGTTTGAGTTTGGCGGCTTCTTTGTGCGACACGCCGGTGATGTAGATATGCTCAACTTTAACTTTGTTGCTCTTATCAATATTAATGTCGATAAGCATATTGTTTTCTTTCGTAACATCGTCCTTCATTCGGATGTCGACCGCAGCGTTCTTGAATCCTTTGTCGTCAAAATAACGCTTAATGATAATCTTAGCGCGATTGATCATATCCTGCGTAATTTGCCCGCCGACTCTCAAGCCGATGCTCTTTTCTAAAGCTTCGCGCTCCGACTTCTTTACACCCGTATAAACGATGCTGGAAATGCGCGGCTGTGCTTTCAGATGCACGTGCAAGTAGATCGTGTTGCCGACAATACTATCTGCCGTGAGCGAAACGTCGGAGAAGAGTTTCTGTTCCCAATAGCGGCGCACGACTTCCGACATGTCTGCGCCAGGCACTTCGTACGTAGCTCCTATTTCCAAGCCTGCGATACTCTGCAACAAATCGGGATCAAAGCCGCTAACGCCATCAACTACCAATCCGCCCAGTACGTATTTTGAGGGCGAAACAGTATAAGTAATATCCGGGTTAACTTGTTTGAAATTGTTCTGAGCGTACACTGTCCCTATCACCAAGGAGAAGAGCACGACTAACAGCGGACGTATTTTCATATACTATTATTTTTCTGTTGTTTGTTCTACCTGCCAACTAGTTTTGCCAAAGCGCCGTTCGCGGCTTTGGTAATCTTGGATGGCGGCATAAAAGGCCTCTTCATCAAAGTCGGGCCAAAACGTATCACAAAAGTAGAGTTCTGAATAAGCACACTGCCAAAGGAGATAATTGCTCAAGCGCAACTCGCCCCCCGTTCTAATAAGCAGATCAGGATCCGGCATAAACGAAGTTGTCAATGCCTCAGTAATCGTCTGCTCCGTTATATCATTCGGCGCCACTTCGCCTTTTGCTGCGCTAACGGCAATGGTTCGCACCGCTTCAGTTATCTCCCAGCGCGCTGAGTAACTCAAAGCCAGGACGAGCGTCATCCCGCTATTCTGCGCCGTGTGCGCCATTAGATTTTCGAGCGATGTTCGCACATCTACGGGCAGCCGCTTAAGGTCTCCGATAATGCGTAGGCGAACGTTGTTGCGCATAAACAAATCTTCCTCCAGCGAAGTAAAGATCAGCGACATCAGCGCCGCCACTTCCTCCGGCGGACGATTCCAATTCTCTGTTGAAAACGTATAGAGCGTCAGATATTTAACCCCTAAATCAGAAGCTGCCGTTGTAATCCGGCGCACCGTTTCGACGCCCTTCTGATGGCCAACGCTGCGGTCCCAGCCGCGTGCGGTTGCCCAGCGCCCATTGCCGTCCATAATAATTGCCACGTGCGTTGGGATGCGCTTCGGATCTAATTGCGCTTTATAGCTCATTGATTCAATCTTTATTGCAGTTAGGGCATTTCGGGTTCAGATCATACGTAAGCGTAAACATCGTCAAGCTATAATGATCTTTATTTCTAAACTCTGAAGACTTGATGCCGTGGGGTGCCGCTAAGCCATCCAATCGGTCTGAAGGCGTAAAGCGGAAAGTCCAATCGAGGCCGGCATTGAGGCGATTGGTCAGCTTCCACTTCAGTCCTACGCCGATGGGGAAGTTCACGGTAAACGCCTTGCCCGGAGTGCCATACGTGAAGCCCATACCCATCTGAATGTAAGGCGTCACTCTACTAAAGCCTTGATAGCCTTGCTGCCAGCCGTACGGAAGAAAGTGCAACTCATACAGAGCTGCAAAGTCATACAAGTCGCCACTCATCTTATATATAAGGCGCCCCGGCCCCGACACCGCAGGATTTTGCGGATAGAAATCATTGATTTTATCCGTCGATCCGGAAAGCTTGAAATAATTCGCACCCAACTTTATCGCCATACGCGGATTGAGCGGAAAGCGTGCCAGCAAGCCGGCCGCGAGTTGGCTCTGTCCGTAAAACTTACTATTGACGTCGTTCAAGCCAAAGCCGACACCAACCCCACCACCCAATTCCAGGCGATAGAAGCTATCGTCTTCCTGCGCCGACAATCCGAGCGGAAGGAGCGCACAGCACAGCAGGAGGAACGTGTGTCTTAGCATGTATTATCGTATTCCTTTCGTAAAGCTATATTGTGGCTTTGTCCAAGCAGCGCGATTGAGTTTGCCCTTCCAGACATTACCACTACCACTACAGAACAAGTACACTTCGCCACCAACCACTAAAGCCGAGCTATGCGTAGCAGCAATATCATTGGGGCGCTTCAAAGCATTCGGATTCCAAGTGCGCCCGCCGTCTTCCGTCAAGTAAAACGGCGCCGGCTTACCATCATTTCCGTCGCCAACGAGTAAGGCCCCGTCAGCATAAGGTTGCAATGTAATGTTGCGCAATGCGGGGCAAGGCTGCTTGTTACCGGCATCTGTGATGAGATACAGCCAAGGAAAAACCTCCGCATTCGTTTTATCGATATAGCGCGTCCAAACACGAGCGGCACCATCACGCTGTCCGACCAGCAGAAAGCGGTCAAAGTTGCTCCCCTCTTGTGGTTGCAAGGCCAGTCCGTCAAGTTCCGCATCAGGCAACTCGCTTGGCGTATCCATATTGTCAGTTGTCCAATTTATACCATCCGTACTGCTATACAATTGGCCGCTCGTGAGCCCCACGAAGCCCGGCTCGCCAACGGCTAAGAGCTGCGCAATCGGTTGCACATTGCCCATTGGCGACCACGTCAAGCCGTCCGTACTACTCACCACGTACGTTCCGCGCGTAGCGTAAAAGATTCCATTATAATAATGTATGGAAGCCGGCGCGATGCTACCATCGGAAATGGCCGTCTGCGTCCAGTTAGAGAGGTCAGTAAGCGGAGATTTGAGCAGGAAGTTTTGCATGCCAATCAGCGCATACAAGTATGCTTCGCCGTTCACCAAGAATGCGCGTATCACCTCGGCCGAAGCAAGCAGCGAGTTGCCGCTGACGAGCTGCTTCCACGTAGAAGAATCGCCGGCCTCCTTATGCACATTAACCTTCAGCGTATATTTGCGGCGCGAAACGCCATCTCGACCATAGACAGTGACAATGCGCGGTTGGCGGAAGTCCAAACTATCGGTTTCCACAAACGCCGTATCTTTACCCGAAATCAGCGATTGGATACTCAGCGAGCCTGTGGCCGTAACCTTAGCAAAGCGCGTGCGTGATACGTCAACGCCCATCGGCAGCGAGTCCACATTAAAAATCTGCGCCTTCGCGTGATCTATACTAAAAGGATACTTTGCACCGGCCAACATAGCCACAATGACCGTATCCTTTCCGGAAGCCGTAAGCGTATGATAAGGGCGCTTCAAATCACCGAGTTTTACGGCAGTAATAATGCAGTCGCCGGTATTGTTATCATCGTCTGTATTGAGATCTGCGCTGCAACTTCCAAAGAGGAAGAGCAAAGAAAACATCAGAGCAACTAAAGAATAATTCTTCATATAGTCTAAATATGCCTATGATAATACAAGGTGCAAAGATAGAAGATATGGTGTGACGGACAAAGGGAAACACATGCTTTTTACCTTTTTTGTAGTGTAGTTTCGCTAATTTGTCAATCGAATCAAGGCGCTTTTAGCAAAGGGGCATAAAGTTGCCGACGGGCTGTTAGTCGACAAAGAAGGGGGGAGATAAGAAGGTCTTTTGAGGTCAAACAAAGCCAACCCTCGTCTACGTATCGTGCTTGTCTCAGACTGCCACTTGCGAGCCCCGCCGGCAAGCGCTGTGGACGCAGCATGATATGCGGAGAACGGATGGTTTAGGGCAGAAAATGGGTGAAAGCAGGCGACTCATTCGGCGGCAAGCCCTCATCACCGCTTCGTTTGCTGCCGCCAAACGATGATTTGCTCCCGGCAAACGATCGTTTGCTCGCTCCAAACGATGGTTTGCTGCCGCCAAACGATAGGCATCGCTGTCTTGAATTATCGGTAACCGACCTTTTTGCATCGCCGCAAGCCGCCTACGCAGCGCCCGCACCACCCGCCGCCGGTTCAGTGCGAGGCGAGCCGAGGCGCGGCCAAGCATGGCGAAACGGCGGCCCACAAAAGAATTTTACTTCGCAAAGGTTGCAAAATCGGATATTATCAGTATCTTCGCCCAACAAATCATCATTTACCTATAAATATGTTCGACGTAAAAAAATGCCTCGCTGATTGCGAGAAAAAAATGGACGCAAGCGTAATGCACCTCGAAGAAACGCTGGCACAAATACGTGCCGGACGTGCTAATGTGCATATCTTGGACGCTATACGCATTAACTCCTATGGCTCAATGATGCCCCTGAACAACGTGGCGGCCATCACGACGCCGGATGCACGCACCATTGCGATCAAACCTTGGGACAAAAGTATGTTTGCGCCGATCGAAAAGGCTATTATTGACTCTGAAGTGGGCATCATGCCCGAAAATAATGGCGAGGTAATACGCCTGGCTATCCCCGCACTGACAGAGGAGCGCCGCAAGCAATTGGCAAAGCAATGCAACAAAGAGGGCGAAGAGGCAAAAATGGCTATTCGCAACGCTCGCCGCGAAGGCAATGATAAGCTGAAAAAGGCGCTTAAAGACGGCTTGAGCGAAGATTCTGAAAAAGATGCGGAAGCTGACTTGCAGAAGATTCACGACCGCAAAGTAAAACAAGTAGATACCTTGCTCGCAGAGAAGAACAAGGAAATCATGACGGTATAGGCATAGTGCACGGAGTAGTTGTGCGCAGCACGGGCAGCTGGTATGATGTCCGCACTGACGATGGCCGCATCGTGGCTTGCAAGGTGAAAGGAAAATTTCGCTTGCAAGGGATTCGCTCCACCAACCCTGTCGCCGTGGGCGATGGGGTGACGATCGTAGAAACGGGCGACGGGACGGCGCTCATCAAGGCTATCGACGATCGGCGCAATTACGTGATTCGCCGAGCGTCGAACTTGTCAAAGCAGAGCCAGATTCTGGCGGCCAATCTCGACCAGGCTTTACTCGTGGTGACGATAGCGCGCCCCGAAACGTCGACTACCTTCATCGATCGCTTCTTGGCCTCGGCTGAAGCTTATCGGGTGCCGGTCATCATCGTGTTTAACAAGACCGACGATTTAGGGCCGGAGGAGCGCGAGACGCTCTCTTATTGGTCGACTTTATACCGTGCGATAGGCTATGATTGCTTTTGCGTCTCGGCAACCGAGGGCGACGGACTGCCGGCCTTGAGAGAACAATTAAGAGGCCGACTATCCTTGCTCGCCGGCCATTCGGGCGTAGGCAAGAGTACGCTGCTCAATGCTTTTATCCCAACGGCAAACGTCAAAACGGCGGCCATTTCGGAAGCACACGAGACGGGAATGCACACAACGACCTTCAGCGAGATGTATGAACTGCCGGAGAGGGGCGCTTTGATTGACGTCCCGGGCATTAAAGGCTTTGGCACGTTTGATATGGAGCGTGCGGAAGTGGCACACTACTTTCGAGAGATCTTCGAACTCTCACACGATTGCCGCTTTAATGATTGTACGCATACGAACGAGCCGGGTTGTGCGGTCTTAAAAGCGTTGGAAGAGCATCGTCTGACGCCTTCGCGCTACACTTCTTATCTCTCCGTATTGGAGGATAAGGACGAAAATAAATATCGCGAAGCTTACTAAATGCACGGTGCGCCGGCAGTTGACGTCAACGCGCGACAGGCGACCGATGGTTTGAACGCTTCAGTTGGAACAAATAAAAAGTTTACGATATGTCTCCCCTTTTGCTCATTATCATTTTTGCGCTGCTCGCTTTAGTCTTATTTGCGATTGAGGCTTTCGTTGTTCCGGGTTTCGGCATCACAGGTATTGCGGCCACGGTGTGTGTCGTAATCGCCGATTCGTTGGTCTACTATTATTATGGGGCGTTCTGGGCTACGCTGGCTTTGTTTGGATCTATCGTTGTCGTACTGTTCTTCTTTCGTTGGTTGGCCAAGTCGCGCACGATTGAGCGCCTGTCGCTCCATGCGAACATAGACGGAACGAATGCTACGCCGGCGCAACTCTCCGTAAAACCCGGCGACGAGGGAAAAGCCCTCACGCGACTCGCATTGATAGGCAATGCGTGCATCAACGGAGCTGATGTGGAGGTCAAATCGGTTTCCGGATTTATTGAAGAGGGAACTTATATTAAAGTAACAGCCGTTAAGGATGCACTGATCCTTGTAGAAAAACGCGCTGACGCAGATAACAACAACATAAAAACCAACTAACGATGACACAGGGACGCTTATTGTGGATCGATGATGAGATTGACTTGCTCCACGCTCATATTATGTTTTTGCAGAAAAGAGACTACGACGTCACAACCTGCTCTAACGGGACGGACGCCATAGACTTATGCGGGAAAAATGCTTATGACCTCATTCTTTTAGACGAGAATATGCCCGGACTCTCAGGTTTGGAAACGCTGGCGGGTATTAAAGAGGTGCAACCTAATGTCCCCGTCGTTATGGTTACGAAGAACGAGGCTGAAGATATAATGGATCAGGCCATCGGCGCAAAGATAGCCGACTATCTGCTAAAGCCGGTTAACCCGATGCAGATCTTGCTTGTGCTGAAAAAGAACATCCATCAACGGGAGATCGTCACGGAGGTCACGCAGTCTTCTTATCGGCAGGAGTTTGCCAACATTGCGGCGCAAATGAACGACTCTTCGACGCCAGAAGAATGGATCGAACTGTATAAGAAGTTGGTCTATTGGGAACTGGAGTTGTCGGAGACGGATAGTGCAATGAACGAGATGCTGCAACAACAGAAGGAGGAAGCCAACTTGACATTTTCGCGCTTCGTGCGCAAGCACTATGAGGATTGGGTCAAGGATGCGGAGACGCGCCCCGTGATCAGTCCGGACATTTTCAAGCGCTACGTTTTCCCACGCTTAAGCAAAGGGCGCAAGGTCTTTTTGCTCGTGCTCGACAACTTCCGCTTTGATCAGTGGCGTATGCTTAGTCAGGAACTCGTAGAGGATTATGATATCGAAGAAAGCTTATACTTCAGTATCCTGCCTACGGCTACGCAATATGCTCGCAACGCTTTGTTTGCCGGATTGATGCCGGAGCAAATCAGAAAGATGTATCCCGATCTGTGGGTTGAGGAATCAGAAGAAGAAGGCAAGAACTTAAATGAGGAAATGCTGATAAGACACCAAATGGAGCGCTTCCGACGGCGCGAAGTGTTCCACTATCATAAACTAAACGACTCGGTTGCTGCCGATCGCTTCTTAGGTCAATTCCGCAAAGTGACGCACGCACCGCTGAATGTTTTAGTAATCAACTTCATCGACATACTTAGTCACGCCCGGACCGAATCTCGAATGGTTCGCGAACTGGCTTCTAACGAGGCTGCCTATCGCAGCATCACGCTCAGTTGGTTCAAGCATACGGCCATTAAGGACCTCTTTACGTATCTGGCTTCTTTAGACTATGATATCCTGATCACGACCGATCATGGCAGCATTCGCGTAGATGCGCCGATAAAGGTTGTCGGCGACAAGAACGTCAATACGAACCTGCGCTATAAGGTCGGCAAAAATATGGGCTACAATAAGAAGGAAGTATTTGAGATGCGCGAGCCGGAACAATATGGACTGCCGCGACCGAACCTCTCTTCAAACTATATCTTTGCCGAAGGCAACAAATTCTTTGCCTACCCCAATAATTACAACTACTACGTGCAGTATTATAAAGGTACATTCCAGCACGGCGGGATATCGATGGAGGAAATGATTATCCCCATCATCACGCTTCACTCCAAGAAATACTAAATGCAAAGCCTCATCAGACGTCCTCACATTATATATATAGTAGATGTAGACTTAGATTCGATAAGAATGAATTTCGATTTAAAAGAAAATTTATGTGAGTGCGATATAAGAAACTATCAGGAGTTCGTCTAAGCAACTCTGGTAAGCTTCTTATACCGACACGCAAACTTTACAAGCACTTTGCAGACTCCGGCAAAACGACCTATGCTGGCATTTATAAAAAAAGCCTTCCACGCCCTACTCTTGAGGGGCGGAAGGCTTTATTTAGGTGTAATGGTTGTTGATCATCAACCACCACTCATTACAAGGTTACTTCTTCACAAACTTCTTTCCATTGACAATATATATACCCTTCGGCAGATCTTTTACCTCGCCGTTGAGCTTCACGCCGCTGACCGTATAGATGCCTTGCTTGGCTGCGAGCGCATCTGTCGTAACGTATTCGATGGCAGACGGGGTTTTCTCAATCACCACCTTGCTCTTTACCAACTCGCCGTTGAGTGCGACGCCTTGCAGCGAGGCATCAAATGCTGCTCCTTTAGGTTGAGTAACGGCGCAGCCGTCGAGGGTAAGCTTCACGATGGAGCAAATGGAGCTACCCTTACCATCTTCCGTTACACGCGTACAATCGCCTTTGATGGTGAGCGTGGATTTGTCTTCGGGATAATTTCCCGCAATGCCCACGCCTCCGGAGCCGGTGCCCTTGGTATTAACGGCGCAGTTCTCGATGATGAGGTTGGTATGGTTCATAAAGATAGCACAGTCGTCACTCACTACATCGAGACATTGGTCGTCAAGTTCGTTACGCTCGCTATAGATACGGAACGGTTCAGTTGAGGCGATTGCTGTACGGTCACCCGCATCGACTTTACACTTTCCTACCACCCTTGATGTTCATTGCCTGGCTAATAGAAATGGCCACTTTGTCGCTGGTCTTAATCGTGGCGTTCTCTAAGGTAAAGGTCTTGGTGCTGTGGTAGTAGCTTACCTTACCCTCTACGCCGTCAATTACAGAGAGATCGTCGCAATTGGCAGAAGTTACCTGTGTGCCGGCAATATTGAGAGCGTAGTTTATTACTTTACCATCTATCGTTATATCGTCCAGTAAAATGTAATTGCCGTCCCCGCTCTTGTTGCTGTCGTAGTGTCTGAACGCTATATATTTCGTGCCGACAGGCAGCTGCAGCGTGCGCTTAATCCATTCTGACTGATACGCATTTCCCTCAATAGGTTTCAGATCGGTAGGTTTCTCGTCTTTCAACACTATCGTGAAATCGGAAATATCCTTACCGGTAGTCGATGCGAGTACCTGATAGCGATCATCAGGAGAACTAGGATTCATAGCAAACCAATAGATCAGTTGGGTTGCCCCGGAAATCTTCGGAGAGATAAGATAGTTATCCGGGTTAAGACCCTCATTAACGTATGAGAAGCTGCCGATAACACGTTTACCCGACTTGGGTCTCATCCAATTATCTTTTTCGTTGTTCCATACTTTCCAGTTCCTTCCATCATTGTCTGCGTCTATCAAAGTCCAGCCATCAGGTATTTCACCACTTTCGAAACCTTCTAACAAAGGAAAACTTACGGAAGCTTTGGCAGATGCCGTCTTGATTTTGTTGCCGGTTATCGGCATTTCTCCACGACTGCTCTTGAGAGCTTGTTTTGAGATACTTTGCGCCTGCGCCGTGGTGGGCAGGGCCATCATTCCGATGAACAGCGCGACGATCGCCGCGTAGGTGTTCTTAAATAAATGTTGTTTCATAGTTTCTGTGCCTCCCTGTTTCATCTCCTCTCGGAGCAAGACCGTGTCGAAGGCTCGGGTCTTAAGATTGAATAATACTTGTTGTCCGGCAAACTCGTTGCCCGACTGATAATTTCTTCGCCTTCCTTGGAAAGTGCACCTGCCCCTCCGTAGGAAGTCCTTTCCCCGACTCAGGGCGAAAGAGATCTTGCTTGTTTCATCATCGTTTTATGATTACAATGTGTTATGTGTTTACGCTGTACCTGCTTTGCGTTTTATGCCGATCAGCCATTGTTTACCCTTTGCTTTTTGCAAAGTTCGGACGATTTACCCCAAACCGACTTGCTCTAATCGGACATAAATATGCTCTAATCGGACATTTTCACTTTTGCCGACTTGCTCTAATCGGACATGGGAATTTTCGTAAATCACTGATAATGAATAAAAGTACTTGAAAATATGGTTCATTTCACAAAATATGTAAACAGTTGGTAATTTCCCTTACTCCATTTTCCGGCTACATATTTTCAATTTTCCTTCCTGTTGTTTTCAAAACAAATCAATCAACGAAATTGCTGCCGGGAAACCTACTTATTCCCCTCTTCCTGCGCCTTCGTCCGCCACTCCTCCCATCACCCTCGCACGTATCCTTTAAATAAAATGTTTTGTTCTTATAATCAAGTATTTAAGGCTAATTCTCTGAGTGCTAATAAGCGCGTATCAACTCATTTTTTTGACTGAAAAACGCGACTGTGACACGTCAGTGCCATCCCCAAAAGTCAAAAATGACCGACTCTTAGACATCTTTTTCAAAAAAAAATGCAGATTTGAGATAAGTTATTGAAGATAAGCCATAGATTTTGGCTCCAAAATACGGTAGGTAATGATTAAGCAAACGTGCAACTGCTTCGGATTGCTATGCTTTGCATGACTTCAAATAACTCTATGCAAATATAGAATAAAAATCTAATTATGGCAAATATCATATTAATCAATTTTGCACACGAAGCTCTCCATGCTTATAAAATAGAGAACCTCGTGTGCAAACATACTTCTCGGCTGTTTTTAGAAATCTAATTGTTTATAGGAATTTCTACCTCAACCGGAATATTGATCATGTTTTCTATCTTCGTTTTAACCACATTGTACAAATCTATATTTTCAACAGGGGTATCCAAAGATATAATTAAAGAATATCGCAACTTGTTATTGTATTGTTTCAAATTGGTACGTGTTTTCCACCAACCTCCGATTGGATAAACAGCAATCAAGTTACACGCAGCTAACTGGGCTGCTGTAAGGTTTAATTCATCAGAATGTATTGACCCTTTATTTCTGTTATCCGCTCCGATTAACCATCTTTTAAAATCATTCTTACCACGTTCTTCGTTTTCTCCTGCTTCGATAAATTGGTTAATTCTTAATTGAAATCTTCTTTGATCTTCGTCTTCTTGATTTACATCAAACCGCAATCCGCATGATGCATATCTGTATTTATCTTTCCATCCGATTTCACCGGGAGCTGGTTCAATAAAATACGATAAAGTTATCCGCAATGTAACATTCGTTTCTGCAAGTTGCTCTAAAACTTCACGAGGCCAAGGTAGCTCAAAAAAGTGCATTTCATTTATTTTAGGAGAATTATCTCCTCGATCCTTAATAAAAGGTTGTATTATTTCTTGGGCAACATACGTTAAACCATTTTCAGTACTATAAAACGCTCTTTCTTCAGATGGTACACCATAACCACAATGGCGTAATCTTTTTTCCATATCTCCTCTATTTCTTACCGGGAATTGCATTTCCATACATGAAGTCCATTTTGCAGAATGAACGATTAATCCCCGAATGCTTTCTGCCCACAAATGAGGATACCTAGCTTGCAATTTTCCTGCAAAATTTGCAGCTAATGCCGTTGCTGCACTTGTTGCATTGATAGTATCAAAATAACCACTTATTTGATAATTCTTACTCGTTGTCATCAATTCTAAATCTTGATGAGAAGAAAATGGGATTTGCGGATCATTGGTTTTATATAAGTTCCCTCCTTCAAACATAACTTCTGGCTTAACTAATGCACCTTTTTCCCATAGTGATGACGTTCGAGAAAAGGGACTAATCCCTCCTCCGGGTGCAACACGGGCGTATGCTCTTAATTCTTCGCTATCTGAAGCAACTATATTTGTAAACGCCCCAATAGTTAAACCATTCCATGCTTGTGCTGGATTCTGAATTGGTCGAAGACTATGGTTATTAGGATATGCGCTAATAATATCTTTATCCAAATTATTTATATCCCAAATATTACCCGCAGAAACCATAAATAAACGTCCAACCTTGCCATTGTTGTATGCAATCGAATCAACTGCCCCTGACCAAGACGTCGGTTTCCCTTGCTCGCTATCTTCTGCCGTTATTGCCATACAATAGCAAACGTTTTTCCGAGGGAATATAATTTCAGACGTTGAAATTGCTTGTTCTGTCAAAAATCCCCATGCTTCTTTGGGATTAGGACTACTATGCGGATATAATTTAATTGAACCAACTTGATTCTCAATTTGTACTTCTTGGGTATTTGCAAGGCAAGAAGACATATCACCATAAATGACGGTTCCGCACATTTTTGTACCATGTCCATCTCTATCTGCAATACCCTCTCCAACAACAGAACCACAATTTTGTTTAGGAATTATAGATTCCAAAAGAGGATGTCCATTATTTACACCTGAATCTAATACACAAATAACAGAATCTGTATCTGGGTTAATTTGGACTCTATTACGCAAATCTTCTACCCATTCTTGTTGTTCGCCTCTATACTCATCAAATAGAAATCCAGTCAATACACGCCCGCTACGCAACTCTGCTAATTGGTCTGAACATCCCAATAATTTAGTCAAAGAATCTTTATTTGCATATACTAAAAATACTGATCTTTCGGGAAATGTTAGAATTGAATCTTGTAGTGTACTGAATAAGTTGACACTTTCTCAATCACAAAGGAGTAAAAATTTATGTCTCATTACAATGAATCAGAGAAAATACTGTTATTACATCAGTATGTAACAAGTGGCTTAACCTTGCATGAGTTCTCTTCTCGTCACGGTATCCCTTTAAGCACATTCCATCGTATTTATACCGAATATGGCTCACCCGACGTCTCGTCAGTAGCATATC
>ERZ772999.25-NODE-25-length-98740-cov-23.311993_pt1 | contig 98740 bp, 63 predicted proteins | sample MGYA00511467_ERZ772999 | MGnify/ENA primary metagenome ERZ772999 (study PRJEB29015, sample SAMEA2738064) | human oral metagenome | biome: human oral; feature: human-associated habitat; material: saliva | place: China | collected 2218 ... | reverse complement strand
ATCGCGCCGGCAAACGAGTTATAAACCATGCGCGCGGCAGGCTGAGTCGCCATCAAGCACAACACGAACCAGGGCGCCACACAGGAGAGACGAGCCGCATTCACTGTCCAGGATTGGCGGGCCAGAAGCTCCGAGCGGGTGCGGGCATTATCGCGCAGAAAATCGCTGAGCGTGCCCAGCAGCTTACCCAGGTCCGAACCACCCACCTCGCGGGCAATCTTCAAAGCCTCAATGATGGTGTCCGCCACCGGGTCAGAGAGGTACTCCTTCAAACGGTTCAGCGAGGGCACGAACTCACCCGACGCACGGTAATCACGCGAGAAATGGGCGAAGGCCCCGCGAAGCTCCTCTGGGCCGCGATAGGAGAGCTGAATCAGTGCCTCCGGCAAGGACAGACCCGCACGAATCGCCGAACGCAGGTGGTCCACCGCATCCGGCCACAACTGCCAAATACGGGCATCCGCCGCGCGGGCACGATGATTCACAATCACACGAGGCGCCGCAAAACCACCAATCAGGCCCAGCAGACCTAGCGGCAAAAGCTGAGTAAGCATCAGCAGCAGAACCGACGCGCTCACACCGCTGGCGACGCTCACCCACATGAACGTGCGAGGAGTCAGCGAATGCATACCCGCCTTACGCAACGCCACAACCAGCGCCGGGTCGTTACTCTGCTTCGGCGGCTTGCCGTTATCAGGAAAACAGGAAAGATAAATCAGGCAGACGCCCAACCCCAAAATCAGGCTGAGGAAAAGCGGCATCACTGCCCCGCTTTCGCGAGGGCCAGCACCTGTTCGGGACGATGTCCCGCACGTACCCAGCGTTCGGGGTTCGGCAGTTCCAGGGCCACGCAGACCATGCGCCCATCACGTCGCACAAATAGCGGCGACATCTCAATCACCCCGTCCTCAACGCGGCCGCCCAGCATGCTAATCTCCTCGACCCGGCGCTGCCCGCGGGTATCGCGGCCGCAGTGCACCACGATGTCAAAGCAGGACGCCACGGTGGGCACCACGAATGAGGAGGAGATATTCTCGCCCGCCAGTAGCGGTAGGGTGCAAATCTTTGTCACGGCGTCGCGTGCCGAGTTCGCGTGAATCGTGCACATGCCGGGCAGACCCGCGTTGAGCGCAATCAGCATATCCAGAGATTCTGCCTCGCGTACCTCGCCAATGAGGATGCGGTCCGGGCGCATACGCAGGGCTTCCTTGACCAGGCGGCGCAACTCGATGGCGCCGGTACCCTCAAGGTTCGGCTGGCGGCATTGCATACCCACCACGTCTCGCAGCGGCACGGATAGCTCAAAAATTTCTTCGCAGGTGACCACGCGTTCCCGCGGCGGAATCGAGGCAGAGAGGCAATTGAGCATTGTGGTCTTGCCCGACTGGGTTGCACCCGAGACGAGGATATTCATGCCGCTCTCCACCGCAGCGTGTAGTAGTGAGGCAGCACCGGTGCTCAGGGAGTTCATGCGGACCAGATCGGGCAGGCGGCGGGCCCGCACCACAAACTTACGAATGTTGATGCTCGTGTGCCTGCGGGTGATATCCGGGATTACCGCGTGCAGTCGGGAGCCGTCCGGCAGGGAGGCATCTACGAAGGGAGAGGAAAGGTCCAGGCGACGGCCCGAGGGCTTGAGCATGCGCTCCAGCAGGCTGTTGATGGCCCGGGGGCTCAGATGCAGGCCGGTGAGCTCGCTTTCGCCGTTGCGCGCGATGAAGATTTCATCGGGCGAGTTAATCCAGATCTCCTCAACGCTCTCATCATCGAGGAAGGGCTGGATGACCCCGAAACCGCAGATTTCATCGTGGAGCCGCTGGATGACGACGCTCCGCTCCCCCACATCGGGCAGGGAGACGCGGGTGCGCTTCTGCTCATATTCGTCCAAACATTCACCGATGAGCGCGCGTACGGCATCCCGGTCCTCTCGAGGGTCCAGGTTGCGACGGCGCATGGCCTCGCGAATGTTCTCCTCAAGTAGAGCCAGGTGTTCCATTTTGGTATTCGGAACGGTGTTCTCCATTGAAATAATCCGATGCTGCGGTGTGTGGTGGCGTTACATGCAACTTTGCAACTGTAACCTATTACTTCCATCATCCTAGCCACAGGGCATCAAATTTATCAAAACTATATATTTCGCTACTTAATATTTACAGGTGTAGTTTTTCGATATTTTCTATCGTTATATGCGCCATTTCTACGCGGGGAATACCCGGATCAGCACAAACACCCTAGTCAATCGCCGCAAGTATTCTTCTCCACCCTTGGGAGGTAGCTTGCAGCATCTAGCGCCCAGCCCATCTTCCTACCGCGAATACGTGCGTAACATTTGGTGCTTTATCCACACCGCGGATTTGGCCAGGACCATCCGCGCTGTCCCTCACGAGCCGATAACCCCGCAACGAAAGAGCGCAGTGACAGGGCACGGCAAAGGGGCGTGCACTCCCCTCACGGGAATACACGCCCCTTCACCATGACGCTTAGCGTTTAGTCACCGCCGCGAATTACCTTCACGGCCTCCTTAATCGGGCCGTCGAATCGAAGGTTACCGTGTTCCAGCACGACGCCGCGATCACAAATCTTCGACACCAGATCCAGGTCGTGGCTCACCACGACCAGGGTCTTGCCAGCCGAGCACAGCTCCTGAATCTTCGCGATGCACTTCTTCTGGAAGGGCTCGTCGCCCACCGCCAGAATCTCATCCACCAGGAAGATATCCGGGCTTGTGTGCACGGCAACCGAGAAAGCCAGGCGCAGGTACATACCCGACGAGTAGAACTTCACCTCGGTATCGATGAATTCGTGAATCTCAGCAAAATCCACAATCGAATCGAAGGAAGCCTCAATCTCTTCCTTGGACATGCCCAAGATCGCGCCGTTCAGGTACACGTTATCGCGTCCGGTCAGGTCGGGGTGGAAACCAGCGCCCACCTCAATCAGACCCGCGATATTGCCGCGAGTCAGAACCTCGCCGCCGTCGGCACGCATCACGCCCGAAATCATCTTTAGCAGCGTGGACTTACCCGAGCCGTTCAGGCCCAGAAGAGCCACACGCTCACCCTGACGAATGTCCAGGCTCACGCCGTTGAGCGCATTGAACTTCTCCGAAAGGTCACCCTTGCGGCCCTTAATAAGCCAGACAAAGGCTTCCTTCATCGAACGCGTGTGACGCAGCACGAAACGCTTGACCAGGTTATTCACCCGAATCACCACGGGGGCGTCCGGACTCACCGGCGGAAACTCCAACTTCTTAATATCCACAAGATCAGAGCTCCTGGGCGAAGTTGCCCTCAAACTTACGGAAGAGCAAATCGCCAATCAGAACGGTCAGCAGGGAGATGCCGATAGCAATCGGGGTCCAGAAGCTGAAGAGGTGCGGAATCACCTGAGAAGACGGCAGGGCCAGCTCCTCCACGCGCAACGTCGGACGCCAGAAACCGTAGTGGAACAGTTCCACGGCAACCGTCAACGGGTTAAGCATGAACACGTTGAACACCCAGGGGTACAGGGTGTCACGCACCATGGTCCAGGAGTACAGCACCGGCGAAAACCAGGTGGCAACCATCAGCAGCATGTCCACGACGTTCTCCGAATCTCGGAAGAACACGTTCGCCACGCCGAAAATCAGGCCCAGGCCGTAGGACAGCAGCATCACGATTACCATACCCGCCAGAATCGACTCCAGCGCCAAAAGGCTCGGGGACCAACCCACCAGGATGCAGGCCAACAGCATCACCACAATCTGGGGCACGAAGTGCACCAGAGCCACAAACACCGTCGACAGCGAGAATAGCTCGCGCGGCAGGTAAATCTTGCGAATCAGCGCGCTATTGACCACCATGGCGCGGGCACCGTTGCCGAACCCCTCCGAGAAGAAGTTGATGGCAATCATGCCCGAGAACAGGTACACCGCGTAGTTGTGCATACCGCGTTCCAGGCCCAGGAACATACCCATGGCAATGTAGAACACCAGGAACTGCACGCCCGGCTTGATGTACGACCACAGAATACCCAGCACCGAGCCGCGGTAACGCACCTGGATTTCCTTATCGACCAGCAGTCGAAGCAGATAGCGGTTCTTCACCGCATCCAGGATGCCGCGCCCGCGGCCGGGCGCCTTCAGGGGCAGAGAACTCAGATCGCTCATCGGGTCAGCTCAGAATCCGTATGCTCGGCAAAGGTCTTGGCCCACGCATCGTAGGAGGCAACCTCTGCGGCCTTCGAACGGTACAGGTCGCGCAGCTTCTCCCAGCCGGTCACCAGCTGAGCGTGCAGCTTCGCGGCGTGAATCAGCTTCGACTTGAGCTGCTCGGGGTCGCGACGGTACCAGAAGAGACCGGTACCCTCAGCGTTCGTGGCCAGAGCCGAGTCGAACTTCGACAGGGTCCACCAGTTGGTTTCGCCGTAGTTCAGCTGAATCTGCGGGTGCGCCTTCGCTTCTTCGCTCACGGGCTTGAAGAGCTGGCGACCCACGGTCTTCGCGGTCCACGAAGCAAGCTTCTTGTAGCCGGGGGATGCGAAGGAACGGCGGCCGCGGAACGGCGGCTTCTTCGACTGGATAGCCGGGAAGTCGTCCACGTTCGGCTTCACCTGCGACTCCGGGTACTCCTTAGCCATCGCGCGAATCACCGGCAGACGCTTCGAGAGCGAGGGGTGCAGGTGATCGGGGCCCGACAGCAGGTCCTCGAGAGCCAGCAGACGGCCGGCCTCGGTGTAGTACTGCATCGACAGGGTGTGCTTGACGTCAAGGAACAGCGAATCCAGCAGCACGCGGCCACCCTTGTCGAAGGGAGAGTGCAACAGGGCCGTGATGAGACGGTTACGCTCGTGGTAGTAAGCCTGCCAGCCGACGGAGTCGTCCTTATCGGTCCAGGACACATGCCACACGCCGGCGCCAGGGAAGGACACGGTCGCGAAGCCCGCGGCCTTAGCGCGCAGGCCGTACTCGGCGTCGTCCCACTTCAGGAACAGCGGCAGGGACAGGCCGATCTCCTTGATGACCGCGGTCGGGATGAGGCACATCCACCAGCCGTTGTAGTCCACATCCACGCGGCGGTGTAGCCACGGGGTGTTACGCAGGTTGTGGTGGCCCAGGTTGTGGCCCATCGCCATGTCTTCGTGCGGCTTAGCGTAGAAGTTACGCCACGGATCCACGACCTCACCGAACGCGTGCAGGACCGAGCGGTCGAACATGTCAAACATGTGCGCGCCCACGATGGTGGGCTCCTTGCAGTAGTTTGCGAAGGTCACCATGCGCAGAATCGACTCGGGCTCAACGATAACGTCGTCATCCAGCAGCAGCACGTAGTCGGAGCCGTTGTTCACGGCCTCGAACATGCCGCGTGAGAAGCCACCGGAACCGCCCAGGTTGCCCTGATTAATGATGCGGAACTTGCCCGCCAGGGGCTTGACGACCTCTTCGAAGTCCTCGTGGTCCTGAACCTTCTGGGTACCCTGGTCGACAATCAGGAACTCGTGCACGGCATCGAAAATCTCGGGGCTCTCGCCCAGCGCACGAATGTTGTTGATGCAGTACTCCACCTTGTTCATGGTGGTAATCTGCACGGTTGCCTGGCCGGCCTTCACGTCGGCGCGGGGCTCGATATCGCCCAGCCAATTTGCCTCGATCAGCTCGAGGTCGGTGGTGCCTGACAGGTCGAACCAGTACCAGCCACCGTCACCGAAGGGTGCCAGAGGCATCGTGAAGGTGGTGGTCTCCTCGCCGGAGAGCAGCTTGGCGTCCACACGCTGGATCACGCCACGGCCATTGGACTTGTACACAATGACCATGCCCTCGCCACGGGTCTGAACGCTCAGGGTGACCTTCTTCAGGTCGGTCCAGCGGCGCCAGTACGAAGCGGGGAAGGCGTTGAAATAGGTACCGAACGACAGGCTCTGGCCCGCGCTCACGGTGATGGAGCGGCGGCTGTTCAGGCTGTTTGCGGCGTCGCGGTTTGCGCTGGCGCTCGACACAGATTGACCGGAGGTGTTCATCGCCTCCGCGATGGAGGTCGAGGCGTCGCCGTCGATACGGGTGGGCAGCTGAACGCCGGTTGCAACGCCCGCATCCACGTAGAGGGGCACGACGTCGGTCTCAACCGCGCTCGGGAAAATGACCCGCTGCAGGGTCTTCAAAGTCTGAGTAGCCATAACTATGCGTCCACACCGCCAGATTCAATCTTGGCGCCGTCGGTGAAGTGCGGGCGGATCTTGTTGTCAAACATCGACAGTGCCGAGGCAATGGCCATGTGCATGTCCAGGTACTTGTAGGTACCCAGGCGGCCACCGAACAGCACGTTATCCTCACCCTTAGCCAGGTCGCGGTAAGCCAGCAGCTTCTCGCGATCCACGGCGGTGTTCACCGGGTAGTAGGGCTCGTCACCCTTGTTAGCGAAGCGGGAGAACTCACGCATAATGACGGTTGCGTCCTTGGTGTAGTCACGCTCCGGGTGGAAGTGACGGAACTCGTGGATACGGGTGAAGGGGACGTCAGCATCGGGGTAGTTCATCACGGAGCAGCCCTGGAAGTCTTCGATCGGCAGGACTTCTTCTTCCAGGTCGATGGTGCGCCAAGACAGATCGCCCTCGGCGTAGTCGAAGTAGCGGTCCACCGGGCCGGTGTAAACCACGGGAATCTGGCCGAGTACGTTCTCGCGGGAGTACTCGTGGCCGGGCTCGAAGAAATCGGTGTTCAGGTGAACCTCGATGTTCGGGTGTGCGGCCATGCGCTCCAGCCAAGCGGCGTAGCCGTCGACCGGCAGGCCCTCGTACTTATCGTTGAAGTAACGGTTGTCGTAGGTGTAACGCACCGGCAGGCGGGAAATGATGGATGCGGGCAGCTCCTCCGGCGGGGTCTGCCACTGCTTTGCGGTGTAGTGCTTGATGAAGGCCTCGTACAGGGGGCGACCAATCAGGGAGATGCCCTTGTCGTTGAGGTTCTGCGGGTCGGTACCGGCCAGCTCGCCAGCCTGCTCAGCAATGAGCGCCTTTGCCTCTGCCGGCGAGTAGGCGGCGTTGAAGAACTGGTTGATGGTACCGAGGTTAATCGGCATGGGGTACACGATGCCGTTGTGGCGGGTGTACACGCGGTGCACATAGTTCGTGAAATCGGTGAAGCGGTTCACATACTCCCACACGCGCTCGTTGGAGGTGTGGAACAGGTGAGCGCCGTAGCGGTGCACCTCAATGCCGGTCTGCTTCTCCTTCTCGCTGTATGCGTTACCGCCAATGTGGGAGCGACGGTCCAGCAGAGCGACTTTCAGGCCCAGCTCGGTGGCGGCCTGTTCTGCGATGGTCAGGCCGAAGAGGCCCGATCCGACAACTACGAGGTCAGCAGTCAATGTTTTCTCCTGTATTATCACGGCGCCCCGGCCCCTATCGGGGCTGGTTTTCGCCTTCCAGACCGGGCAATTCCCCGCTGGTTCGGGGAGGGCACGATCCGCGTGGGCGGGGCACACATTGCCCCTCCCACGATGGATATAGTCATACTCTAAGATACCCGCTTATCAACTGGTCCGCATACTTATGACATGATTTTCGGTACTTTTGGAAACTAGTTTTTGCGCTATTGGTCGTTGAGTTCCGGATGGACATGAACGGGATTAGCACGCATCTGAAGATTTTTATTTGCCGTTCAGGATAAGAGCTTCGGGAGCTGTGCGAAACAGGGCAAGAAATTATTTACGCGTAAATATTCACTTGAGGGGGGGGGCGGGTCCACTACCCAGAAGAGACCATTCAAGGAATGGTGTGCGCACCCGCCGACCGTATGCGCACAAGCCGCGCACCGGGGTCGATCGCGAAAATCACCCCGGGTAGCCTTTCGAGCAAATATGCAGTATCCACAGAATTTAAGATATTTAGATAACAAAAACGCATTATTCGAATATTTATGTCATCTTAAATGGCATATATTGAGCATTAGTTCACTATGGGTTTACCTATAGGCATGACTCTCTATTTTCTTGACCGCGCCAAAACCTCCGCAGAACGCCCCTACCCTCGCGTCGTGCGGGTCGAAGGTGAACCGGGTAGGGCCGAAAGCATGACGCTGGCCCGGGCAGAAAAACGCCTGGAGCACGATTTGGCCGCCGCTCTACAAGAACAAATCGCAAGCGGTAAGAAGCATCTGAGCCTGCCTACACGGGGCGAACGCTCCAGAGAAGAGGAAAATACCACCGGTGCGGGCAACAGCGGGCGGGCCATCAGCCTTCTCTGCGTTCTGCGCGGCCCGGACGCCGGCAAGTCCTTCCCAATTCTCCGCGGGGACACCACGCTGGGCAGGTCCCCGCGCGGACGACGAGGAAAAGCCGGGCACGTGCATCTGCGAGACCCCTTCCTACGAGGGGTTCACGGAACCTTCCACGCCGATAGCTCGGGTGTGCTGTGGCGCCCGGTGAATACTCCCGCGCGTAAAATCCGGAGAACTCGGGACGATGGGGCACGGCCGGTTGTCTGGGACGAGCCCTTCCTTCTGGGATCGTCCCTTTGTGTTCTTCGAGACCCCGGCGTTTCAGGCCCGATTCCTTCCAACCGTGCGGCGTCTTCCGTTTCCAAGGGCGGTGCCGACAAGCTTCAGGGTTCCCTAGCGGACTCCCCCGACGGCAATCCGTTTGAACCCGTCACGGTCAACCCGGCCCAGCCTCGCAAGCTCAAGCAGATTCTACTCAGCGTTTGCCTGCCGATTCTCGTGGGCCTGGCCATTGCGCTGCTGACCGGGCTGTGGTTTCTGCTTCTCATGTCGGCGGCCTCTTCTCTGCTCATGCTCCTGCACTTCTTTGGAAGCAGAGCTGAAAACCGTGCGGGCCGAGCAATGACCCGCGCGGCGGCCGAACGAGAGGAGCAACGGGCCTTAAACCTACCCACCGCCGCGGATCTGGCGTTCGCCGCAACCTCCCCCGCCCTTCTCGCGTTCCCCGCTCACCCCGGCATCGTGCTCGGATGCGGCCCTCGGCTGCCCTACCTGCGTGGACGTAACCTTACGCTCACCTCACTACCCAGGCTCCAGAGGGCGCCCCACTACGTTCCCTTACCCGCCGGTGCGCTCGGGCACCTTCTTTCGCTCGACGAGGGGCACCTGCGCGCCTATCTCGTTCAGCTGGTCGCCGGTTATCCGGGAAGTATCTCAATCCTGCTCGTCCCTCCTGCGAGCGCCGAACAGGAGCGAATCAACGCGCTCCTGCAAACTCTCGCCGTGGTGCCCCGGGTTAGCGTGTACTCTCAGCGCTCCGAGACCGCCCCCGAGGAAAGGCAGGCTCTTCACGATGCCCTGCACGACGAACTTTCCGCGCAGACCCCTCCCCTGTTGATTATGCCGGAGGACGCGTGCGATATTTACGCTCCGCTCGTGCGCACGCTCCAGGCTGAGGCGGCGTCCGTCGAAGCCGCAACACGGAATGGCTCGCGGGCTCCCAAAGAGCCGAGGGGTGCATCGGTGGCTCTGTGCATCGTCGCCGATCCGAAGGATGGTACGCGATCGTCATCCGGTCGTACCATCTGCGAATCTCTCTTCGCCGCGGGGTGGCTCGAGTGCGTCAGCGAGGGTAGCCACCGTCATTCCATCCGCTATGCGGCACGGCACTACTCGAAGCCTCCGGAGCAGCCCAGCGAAGGAGTACTACAGGTGCACCCCCTCCTCCTCGATGACCTATGCCTGCACGCCGATGGGCTGAGCGTCGAGGCATTTATCCAAGCTCTAGACCACCTCTATCTAGTTGAGGAGGGGCCGAGGACGGGTAAAATCAGCGACGCGCAGGTGCACCAATCTGCGCATCGGTTCTCCTCCCTATCGGAGGCGAAAAATGGCAGGGGCGAAGGCGGGATTGACCTCTCCGCCGAGGGGCTCAAGGAACGGTGGTCGAAGGGGCTTTACGCCGAAGATATCCGCTGCTACCTGGGAGTTTCGCAGGCGGGCCCGTTTTCGCTCGGCCTGTCGGAACACGGGCCCCACTGGCTGCTTGGCGGCACCACCGGTGCCGGCAAATCCCAGCTGCTACGTTCCCTGGTGCTGAGCGCCGCCCTGACCTATCCACCCGAGCGTCTCGGATTGATTCTGGTGGATTTTAAGGGTTCCGCGGGTCTGGGCCCGCTCGCCGAGCTGCCCCATACTTTGAGCATCTTGAGCAATTTCGATGTTTCCGCAGTTGAGCGTGCCCTAGAGTTCTTGCGGGCAGACGTCCACCGGAGGGAAACCGATCTACAGGCTGCCGGGGTCAATTCTTACCGCGACTATCTGGCGGGTTGCCGGATGCAAGGTGTACTCCCCCGTTACCCCGAGCTGCTCATCGTCGTTGATGAGTTCCGCATGCTGATTGATTCCATGCCCGATGCGATGACGGAGCTCATGCGCATCGCAACGATTGGCCGCTCCCTGGGGCTGCACCTGATTCTTGCTACGCAGCGCCCCCAGGGCACGATTTCACAGGATATCCGCGCCAATATCGCCACGAGTATCTGCCTGCGCGTGGCCAGCGCGCAAGATTCCTACAACCTGCTGGAGCACGAAGCGGCCGCATACATCTCGGCCGCTCAGCCCGGAGCCGGGTACGTTCGTCTGCCCGATGGACGTTCCCTCTCGTTCCGTGCACCCCTCACGGACCGGGTTCCCTCCGAGGTGCAGGCGATTCCTCCGAAGGTCTTTTCGCTCGAGCCCGAAGGCTGGAGGCGCATCAACGTTATGGAGGATTCGCCGCGGGAACGCTACGGAGAGGATGAGTGCCTCACCCGGTCTATTAGAGAAACCTTCCGCGATATGGCAGGGTCCCACGGCGCCTCATATCTACACAGCGCTTCCGACACCAAGCCCCGAGGGAATGAGCAGGAAAAGTACTGTCCCATTCCCGAGGAGCTTCCCAACTCTCTGCCCCTGTCGCTTCCGCCCGAGGAGACGGGTCGAAGAAACCGGTATCTGCTGGGAGAACTGGAGATTGCCCGCTACGGTGTTCGTGGCCGGTACAGGTGGAACGGCGGACAAACGCTGGGGCTTCTGGCGCAGAGCGCGGAACGTATACCGTTTCTTCTGAGCCTGCTCGCCCAGGCGATATCCGCCAAAATCCCGGTGGTTCTGCTGACCTCCGATGGCTCCCTCCAGCGGGACTTGGAGCCCTATTCTCCGTTCCTTGAGGTGCTCGTGGGGCCGCAAGAACTCCAGCATCTGCGTTTCTGTCTTGAGGAGCTGAGAGAACAGCGTCTGCTCGCCGAAAGCGAGGGACACCGCCCGCTCATCATCGTGGACGGCCTGGACGGGTGGCTAGACGCGCTCATTCGCCATCCCGATACAGAAAATCTTCTCTACGATGTGCTCTCGCAAGGCTACCGGCGCGGCTACTCGGTGCTGTTCACCTCTGCGCTAAGCCCAAGGGGACGCTTCGGCACGGTCGCACACTCCACCCTGCTGAGCCGCCGCTTCCTCGATACCGACCTGATGCGTTCGGCCAGCCGCGACTACCCGGTCCCGTCCCAGGGTCACTACTGTGTCGAGGGGAGCATCAACGAGGGATTTATCGGGGATCAGCCGCTTACCGCCTCCGTGCTGTCGCCGTGCGCGCTATCTCTCCGAGACTTTGAGACGTATGCCCGCTCATCTGCGAGCGCATCCGCTCAGGCAGGCGCCCTGCTACGCCAGTTCCCGGAGTATTTCCGCATGCCTGCGGAAGAGTATATTCGCGTAGCTCAAAAGACCTGCAACCCTCGGGGCGAGCAGCTTCTCGTGGGTTTCAACCGCCGCCGTCTACCCGTGTGGCTGAGCGCCGGGCAGGGAACCGTCATTCCCGTTCCGGGTGCCCGGTCGACGGGTAAGAGCACGCTACTCGAGAGCGTCCGCCAGCTCAACCCGCATCTGGAGTCGCTCTGCATCGAGGGAGGCAATAGTTCCAGGCCGTTCACGGAGGAAATGGCACGTTCCCTGCTGAGCGATGTGAAGCATCCCGCCCAGACTCTGCTACTCGTCGATGATTTGCAGTACCTTTCGGCCGGAGTGCAGAACGTTCTGCTGGAGCGCCGCGGGGCCTTCCGCGCAGTCTTCGTGACCTACACACCCTGGCCGAGGCGGGTTTCCTCCCCGCTGCTTTCGGCGCTTATGGGATGCTCGCGTGCGATTCTGCTCGCGCCCGCAATCCTGGCGGAGGCCGATATCTGCACCGTTACGGCGCTTCCGGCGGATCGTTTCACGCGAGGCGAGCAACCGGCTGGGCGCGCGGTAGCGGTGGACGGCAGCTCCGTTGAAGCGATACAGGTTCCGCTACCGAGGGGCCTCGACGCTCACCCCATTGCGTAGAGACAATTTGGTGATAGCCTAGCGGCGGCGGCCGATACGCTTGGCTTCCTCACCGCGTTCCTCGGTGACGGCTTCGATGTAGCGGCGGCTACTGGGCATCAGGACGAAGATGAAGGCTACCGCCGCGCCGATAACGCCCGCCACGGTCTGGGGGTTGAATCCATTGATGCTTACGCCGTAGGCGCTCACGCTCTGCACTAGCGTGCTTGCAGTGACCCATAGGGCGCAGAGAGTAATCAGGATCATGGGCAGGCGCGAGCCGTAACGTCCGCGGTAGAAACGCAGGGCGTAAAAGGTCATGCCCGCGGCGATGAGCACTTGAAGTACGCCGCCGACCACGCCCTGGGCGGGCTCGCCATTAGATAGGAGGAAGGGGTAGAGGATACCGCGAATCAGAATGTATGCCGCGAAGGTTTCGGTCAGAACGAATGCGTAGAGGACGTTGAACGGGCGTGACGTCACGGTGGGCTCCTCACAGGTGGTGTCGTTGGCAGGCCGAGGGGTATTCAGCCTGATGCGCTTGTAGTTTAGCGGCTGGGCACTTCCCCCGTACACTTGTTTGCGCGCGGGGTGCCTGCATTTATGCAGGAGGCTCGCCGCCTCGTCATCGGCGCGGTTCGTCGGGTGAAGTACCGCTTTATATTATGCCCGAGGCGCCACTCCCCTGCGGGGCGGCTCCCCGGTTGTGAGACGACTCAGCGCCAGGTTGTGCCGCCATGCGATTCTCCAGCCAGTCAATTAGACAAAGGTTCACCTTAGTGATAGATGCCTCAGCGTAATACTAAAGTTTTTAGCGTAAAGCACTTGTCACATTAGCCCCGACGTGCGAAAGTTGATAAGTCAAATTTCACCCTAACTTGGGGCGCACACCCCAACGGTGGGCCTATTTGGCACGCGCACAGGAATAATAAACAGCATCTCGCTTCGGCGGGACTGCACATAGAGAAGGAGGTCCACCGTGGATTGGCGTAGTCGTGCAGCTTGTTTGGACAAGGACCCGGAGCTGTTCTTCCCCGTTGGAAACACCGGACCTGCCCTGTTGCAGATTGAAGAGGCTAAGACCGTCTGCCGCTCTTGCGAGGTTATTGACGTCTGCCTGAAGTGGGCCATCGAGACCGGCCAGGACTCCGGCGTGTGGGGTGGCACCAGTGAAGACGAGCGTCGCGCCATGAAGCGTCGCGCAGCTCGTGCCCGCCGTGCATCCTAACTTCCGGAGTATTCAATAGGGCATTAAAAAGCGTGGTGCAGTGACTTATCGGTCACTGCACCACGCTTTTGCCATACCCGAGCCAACGATAAACCCGGCCGCGGAACCCCAAAATCAAGGTTCCGCGGCCGGGTTTTCTCTTCGCTTTAGATGAGGAGCGCCGTAATAACCACGCGAGTACCGGTCGGTTCGTTAGCCTCCCAACGGATTGAGCCGTTGAGCTCGCTCGCCACCAGGGTGCGCACAATCTGCATACCCAGGCCTTCCTTGCCACTGACCGGGCGGTAGGCGTTCGGGCCGGATTCTTCAATCTTCTTATCGCCCATGCCCTTGCCGTCATCGGTAATAATGACGGTCAGGGTGTCCTCACCCTCGTCATTGGTGCCGCGAATACCCTCGAGCGTCACGGTTCCGGTTTCTCCGTCGAGTCCGTGCTCCACGGCGTTGGCGACGACCTCGTTAATCACCAGCGCCAAGGGGGTCGCGAACTGGCTCGGCAGGGCACCAAAGGATCCCAGCAGCTTGGTCGTCACGTGCTGGCCGGGAGAGGCCAGCTCGGCGGCCAGGTGGAACTGACGCTCGATAAGCTCGTCAAAGTCGACGTTCTGAGCCAGACCCTGCGAGAGAGCCTCGTGCACGGTAGCGATCGTGGCGACACGACGCATCGCCTGTTCCAAGCCCTGACGCGCCTCATCGGAGGTCATGCGACGGGACTGCAAGCGCAGCAGAGCGGACACCGTCTGCAGGTTGTTCTTCACGCGGTGGTGAATCTCGCGGATGGTTGCGTCCTTGGTCATGAGCTCCATCTCGCGACGGCGCAGCTCGGTGACGTCGCGGCAGAGAATCAGGGCGCCCAGGCGCTCGATGTGCGCACCCTTCTGCTTGAGCAGGGGGATGGCGCGCATCGTCACGCGTGCTCGGGCGATGGTCAGTTCGGTACGCAGGTCGCTACGGCCGGCCAGGACCAGTTGCAGGGTTTCGTCCGCCTCCTCGCCGGAGGAAAGCATCGCACGGGTCACGTCGGCCAGGTTACGCTTCTCAAGGTAACCGGTCATGCCCATGCGGGTGTACATCGAGTTGGCATTGGGGGAAGCAACGACCACGCGACCGGTCGGGTCGAGCACGATAATGCCGTCAATCGCGCGAGGATTGCCCTGCGTGCGGCTGCCCTGCGCCAGAGGGTCGGGCCACAAGCCGCTGTGCAGCATGGTCAGCATGGTGTCGGTGACGAACTCGTAGACCTCTTCACTCAGGCTGGGATAGGTGTGAAGAGTGGCAACGCGATGGCTGGTGAGCAGGGCAATAGTACGGTTATTGCGCACAATCGGCACGAAGGTGATGTTCACCTCCGGGCGGTATCCCAGCCCCTCTCCCCTGGCCGGGTCGGTGTAGGTGCTGATCTCCTGGGTCGTCCAGGCGCGGTAGGCCTCGTCGCGGATGCCGTCTTCCATGTCGTGATCAATGATGTCGTGGTGGAAGAGGGTTCGGACGTTGGAAGGGCGCACGTGTGCAAATGCTGCGAAGGTACTGGTTTCGCGGGGACCGGAGACAGCATCCGGGGAGGTGCCGTCGGCAACCACGTAGTCGGTGGGGAACCAGAGGACAAGGTCGCTCTGGGCAATATCAGAGATAATCTGCCATTCCCCCATGATGAGGTGAACGCGTTCAATATCGCCAGGGCCAAAGTCGCAGGCGCTCAGAATTCCTTCTGCAAAAGACATGTTTGTGTGCTTCCCGTAAGTTCAGGTATCTTCAACCATTTTATGCGGTTGCCCGCCCGAGTCCATTTCGGGCGGTAATATTTCGGTCAGTGTAACTGAGCTTGTCTGAGAAATTGCCTGGAAGCACCGCTCCGGCGCTCCATGCTTAAAAGAACGGATAAAAGAGCGAGAGGTTAGACGCTCCTAAGTCTCAGAATTTCCCCGAACATTACATTGCTCAGGGCGAATCGTGCTCACGCTACGTACCCCACCAAAATATACCCGACGCATCGCGTCCGGTGCGCCCGAACGGGGCCGACCGGTCGCGAGGCACCGGGTATATCTATTGGGGCCAAAACCTACCAAGGCTAGAAGCGATAAGACCGTATTAGAACGGGCCTCAGCCTACGGGCCGTACCGCGTACATTCCCTCCAACATCGCATCGAAGGCCTGCACCATCGCGTGTCGGGGCGCGACCTCCAGGAGGGCCTCCCCGTTACGGCGCAGGCGATCCATGATCTTCCGCTCGTATGGAATCACCCCGTTCAGGGGAACGGAGAGGTAGCGGGACCAGTTATCGCGCATCTTTGCCTCGGGGTTGAAGCCCGCCGCCTCACGTCGAGAACGGTTGAGCCAGTACTGCACGCTCGTGCCGGGAGCCATGAGGTCCGACCGTTCCTGCACCTCGCGGGCCAGGTTGATGAGGCGAGGCAGACCCACCACGTCAGCCTCCCCCACGACAATCACGCGATCGGACTCCGCCAGGGCAGTGAGGGTCGCGGCGTTACGGCGGGGCGCGGGTCCGTCAAAGGTGAGTTCCTCGTCCACCTCGATGGGCGCGGCCACATCGCAGATGACGATATCGTAGTGGGGCTTGAGCCAGCTCAGCACCTCGCTAAAGGCACGGGCACGCACCTCCGGCCAGCGAGAGGACGAGGTAATCCCGCTCAGAAAATCGAAGAATCCCTGCTTGAGCGGAACCCGTTCCATGATTGCTCCGGCCTTCTTCTCGTCGAGCTGCGCGCGGTCAGCGTCCGAGCAGATAATGGCCAAGCCCGATCCCGCGTCTTCCAACGCCATGAGCGCGTCGAGGCTGGGTGCGTAGGTGTCCGCATCGATCAGGCATACGCTCTGTCCCTTCTGCGCGGCCAGGGCCGCGAGGTTGAACGCGATGGTGCTTCGGCCGGGTGCGCCGTGGGTGCCCCAAACGGTCAGAATCTTGCCGATGCGGTGCCCGGGCTGGTAACGGGCCGGGGCTTCGGGGGTCGGGGTGATGTCCGGATGCAGGGGCTGGCTGTCGCCGTTTTCTTCCTCGAATCGGCGGGCGTATTCGCTACCGGGTGCGCACCCATCGACGATGGCGGCAGCCCGGGTCAGCACGGATTCTTCGTCGCCCGGGATTGCCGGCGCCTCGGGGTTCTGCGCCACGGGGTCGAACGAGGAAGGCACGGCTCCCTCGGGGGTATTGCGGCCGTAGGAATCCGCGGGAAATTCGGGAGGCTGAGCCCCGTATGCGGGGTCGTAACCGTACGCCCCGGCTGAGAGGCCCGGCAAGGAGTAGTCGGCGTGTCCGGTCCCGATATCGTAGCCGTAGCCCACCGCGTTCTGGCCCGCCGCGTCGTAACCGTACCCGGAGGGGTCCATCGTCAGGGTGTTTCCGGGCAGCGTGCCGGATACCGTGTGCTGCACACCGTACGCACCGCGAGGCCGAGCCAAGGCCGCATCCACGGCCCGTTCGATGGAGCCAAGGATTTCTTCCAGCGCCGCCTCGGTGCGGATGCGGTGGGCCTCGACCGGTAGCGGCAGGTTCTCGGGCGCGATGACGGCGAGTAGAACCTCGGATTGGGCGAGAGAGTCAACGGTGGAGGCGCTCAACTCTGAGGGAACGCGAGCGCAGAGTAGTGCCCTGGCGATGCCGGTGTGGGCCATGCCGAGCGCCTCGCTGAAGTCCTGAACGGTACGGGCTACCGAGATACGACCGTGCTGAGTTTCGATACCGTTCAGGAGCGTGCCGTCATCGCCGTAGAGGATGACCGGGATATTCATTCGCCCTCCCCGTAGGTGCCGGGAATGAGGCTGAGTTTCGAGTCGCTATTGCTCTCCTGTACGAGCGCCGCAACGGCTTCTTCCTTCACCCATAATTGCACGGTGGCCTTACCGTTCGCACCCAGCACGCCCTCGTCCACCGTGATTGAGGCGATCTCGGCGTTGGTCACGATGGCGCGGGCGCCAGACGGGTTGTTCTCGGCTGATTCCTGTCGTTTGGTGTCCTGATTACGGGGTCCGGAGGTCCACACATCTACGCGTTCCCCCGTCTTTAGCGTGGCCGCCGCGGTTCGATCGATGGTGATGGTGGCGAGGCGACGCCCGGAGGGGGTTTCGGTGCCGATAGATTCCCTACTGATGAGGTTTCCGGCGGGGATGCGCTGCGTTGCAATTTTTCCCTGCATTAGGGCTGTATCGGCTCGGGTGAAGTATTTATCGCTGGCTGCGTCAATATTGGCTTCCACCCGTGCGAGCTTATCGTCGGTAATTTTCTCACCCATGCGGATTTCTGTTTTGGCGGTGTAGTACTCGGTTTTGTGGTTGTTCGCCTGCACGTAGAGTTGGACGCCCGTCATGGAGACGAGGACCAGGAGAATCCCCAGAATGAATCTCCAGTCTTTAATGGTGGGCCTTTTGAGGCGTTTGGCGTGCGGTTCGGTGAGGGTAGAACGCTTCGTCGCGTTCTGTCGTGTACGCATGTGGGTTGTGCCTTTCGGTGCGGAAGTTCGGCGGGCTGCCGAGCCGTTGTATTCGACTAACCGATGAGCGAGTGGGTTGTTAGATGTTCCTATAAGCGCTACAGGGACTAACCCTAACAGGATATTTCATTTAGTGTATTCACTCAACAAGAACGCATTTTATGAAATGCTCGCAAACCTACCCTCATTTTCAGACACGATTCGATAATATTTCGGGCAGTATAAGGCTTTTGCGAGCAATTTTTACCCCAGTGTCATATACTGAAGGTACTCAATAGATGTTCGATGAGAACTCTAAATGTAGTGTCGCGATTCCGTGACACTGGGGCCCAAGATTCCACATATGGAAAGGATAGATTCATGTCTGCACCTCGTTTCCTCACCCTGAGCGATGTCGCTGAGGAACTGCAGGTTTCGCTTTCTCAGGTGCGTGCTCTGGTGCGTAGCGGCGAGTTGCCCGCAATCCAGATTGGCGGCCGCAATCAGTGGCGCATTGAACGTTCTCGTTTCGAGGAGTACATTACTGAGCGTCACGAGCAGACCCTGGAGGCTATTGCTTCCGGCAAGCTGACTGCCAAGGCGAAGGCCGAGTAATACAACTAGTTTTACCTAAGGCACTCTGCCAGGTGTCTGCAAGGGCCCGTCCCCTTTCGTGAGGGAACGGGCCCTTGTTCTATTCTCCGGACGACTATTTTTATCTTTCAGAATCATTCAGAGTCACTGCAAAGCTACCGTGAAATACGTGCAATAACGGCGCTTATACGCGCCAGCGGAATAATTCTGACACCCGCGCCGGGCGCCCGCACCTCACGGGGCCCGCGCGAATAGGATCCCCGCTCGTAGATGCGAGGATACTGTCCCCCGTTGAGAAGACGGAGCTCCAAAAAATCCGCCCCTACTCGCTCGATCACCCCGTCATAGCTGACGGTTCCACCCTCGAGGGAGAGACGGACCGGTTCGCGCGCCACGCCCAACGCTCGCAGGGCGAGCTGCAGCTTCATGCGATACCTTCCTGGGCGAATTTCTGCACGGCCGGGCGCTCGACCGCCCTCCCACCAGAGCATACCTCGTAGGGGAATGAGGATGCTCTCACCGTGGGATTCAATGTTAATCCATTCCTCCCCCACCATATCGAGGTTCCCCTCGTAGACCTGCATATCTGTCGCGCAGACCCGGACGGGGCCACCTTTTTGGGCCAGGAGGCGATCGTCGAGGGTGATGGTGGAGTATTGCACGCGCGCAACCTGGCGGGCGTCTTGTTCGAGCTCCCAGGCTCGCTCGGAGGCCAGTCGGGCTTCTATATCTCGGAGGAATTTTTCCATGCTCATGGTTCGACCCTACCGGATACTCGGGGCTCTCAGGCCAAAACAGACTCTAATGACACGATGTGACAAAAAACTACCCCCAATATCCCTCAATAAAGCAAAAAAACTAAAATTTACATATATTTTGATGCATTTTGCTACATATAGATAGGAGTATAGGGTATAAATAGAGTACAAACAGGGTTACCAAACGTACTCTTTGGAGGTCATCGTGGACCAAACATCACAATACGCGCACGGTGTACGCGGCGACGAGCCCCGTTCCGAAGCGCTCCGTCCCGAGGCGCGGGCCAGCCGCCAAGACATCTTTCTGTTCACGGCTCCCCCGGTACTCTCGGCGCTTGTGCTGGCTGCCCTCTGCATCCACCTGCCGCGCATCCCTTCAGCCCACCCGCTCACCGATGCGGTGCTCCTCTGCGCGGGGATATCGGCAGTACTCATCACCCTCTGGTGGATTGTCAGCTTCGCCTGCGCCCTTCACGAGGCCCGAACCGCCCACAGGGTCACTAACCCCCTGGAACCTCGTTTGCCGAGAACACCGCGCATTTTCCGCCCGCTCTTCATGCGTCGCATCGTTCTGACGCTGGGCGGCACGGCCATCGGGCTTGGGGCGGTCTTCGCCCCGGCACACGCCACCGAGGCGAGCCACACCCCCGCGCCGACCACGCCGACCACCTCGTTGATGGCCCCGGATGCGTGCTCAGCCGGGTACAGTACCGACGGTTCATCGGTCGCGTACCAGACGGAACCGACCGATGCGGGAAGCACCGCCAATACGGAGATTCCCCTCGCCCCAAACACTACCGAATCCACCGGGTCACTCCAGGATCGCAGCCCGTTCTTCGCGCCCTCGCACGAAGCCCGCGGTACCTATGCCTATACGGTACGCGCCGGAGATACTCTCTGGTCCATCGCCGCCGAACAGCTGGGCGAAGGCACCGATGCCTCCGTTATTTACGATTACACCCTCGATATCTACAGCGCCAACCGCGAGGCGCTGGGGCGGAACGCCGATCTGCTGTACGAGGGGCAGGTACTCCAGATTCCCGAGCAGCCGCTGCAGACTTTCCGTCGCTAACCGGTTATTTTCCTCTACATCATTTTCAGAAAGGAACCCGTCATGGGCTTCACGCCTCTTCTTCCCCCGCTCCCCCGCCGCACTCCGGCGCTCCGCACGTTCCCTCCCCCGAAGGTGAGCACACCGACCCCAGATTCCGTTCCGGAGCCTTCGCAAAAGCTCGCGCAGGCACCCGGAACCCTCGCCCTTGTGCAGGCCCGAGGCTTCGATTCCCCAGTATCGATTGTTCCTCTCCCCCGCTATGAGCAGAGCTCCTCGCACCGAACGGCACCTCCTCGGGCTGGTCGCCCGCTTCGCCCCGTGGACGCCATCTCCCGCCAAATTGAGGGGCGTTGCGCGGGTGTGGCTATTGCCTATCTCGAAATCATGGCCGCCCGACGCTCGCGCCAGCAGCTCGCCCAGTGGGTTTCGGCGGATTGCTTTCACCGCCTGCTACCGCGCTTTCCCAAGAATCCTCGTCAGGTTCCCGCCGGGCAGGCCCTCTCGATGCCTCCGACGCTCCTGCGGGTCCGCGCCCAGCGGGTTACCCCTAAGCTCTACGAGGCGGTTGCCCTGTTCCGATGCGGTCAGGGTATCAGGGTGGTTACCCTGCAGGTTCGGGAACTGCACGGTACCTGGCTTATCACTTCCATCGAGCAGCCGCAGAATCGGCCGGGCGCAAATTAGCGGGCTCTGCCCCGAGGAAGGACGAGCCCCGCGATCTCAGATTGCCATAAACCTATAAACACGCGGAGAGGGTGCGAACCCAATGATGGATTCGCACCCTCTCCGCGTGTTTTGGGGTTTATACCGCGACTACTTCTTCTGAGAACGCTCCACGTGCACCTGAGTGTGGCCGTCCTCGTCGGGGGCCGAGTACTGCAGGAACTTCGGACGCGAAGGCTCAGCCAGACGCACGGCGGAAGCCTGAGTGCGCTGCTTGGACAGGTCCAGGTTGTACAGGTAGGTCACGGTCTCCTCGCGAACAGCGTCGAGCATCGACTGGTACATGTCGTAGCCCTCACGCTGGTATTCAACCAGCGGGTCACGCTGGGCCATTGCACGCAGGCCGATACCTTCCTTAAGGTACTCCATCTCGTACAGGTGCTCGGGCCAGCGCTGACCGATGACCGAGAGCATCACGCGGCGTTCAATCTCACGCATGCTCTCTTCGCCGACGCTCTCCTCACGCTCGTCGTACACGACGTGAGCGTCCGCAAGGACTTCCTTCACAATCTGGTCGCGGGTAATCTTGGTGCGATCGCCGGCGTCCTCTGCCAGGTCATCCACGGTAATGGAGATGGGGTACACCTGCTTGAGGGCGCTCCAAAGTTCCTCGAAATCCCAGTCCTCGGCGTGGCCCTCGGAGACGCGTGCGTCGATGATGGAGGTCAGCACCTCGTCCACGAAACCGGAAATCTGTTCCTTCAGGTCGTCACCGTGCAGAATACGGCTACGATCCTTGTAGATGGCCTCGCGCTGGCGGTTGAGCACATCGTCATACTTGAGCACGTTCTTACGTTGCTCGGCGTTACGGCCCTCAACGTTGGCCTGCGCGGTGGCAATGGCACGGCTGACAATCTTGGAGTCCAGTGCGGAGTCCTCGGGGGCCGCCGCCATGAGGCGGGTCGCCATGCCGGTGTTGAACAGACGCATGAGCTCATCGGTCAGCGACAGGTAGAAGCGGGACTCGCCCGGATCGCCCTGACGGCCAGAACGGCCGCGCAGCTGGTTGTCGATACGGCGGGACTCGTGGCGCTCGGTACCAAGCACGTACAGACCACCGAGCTCGGTGACCTCCTCGTGCTCTGCTTCTGCGGCTTCCTCGCACTCCTTGAGAACTTCGGGCCAGCGTGCCTCGTACGCCTCGGAGTTGGTGTTCGGGTCCAGGCCGAGCTCACGCATCTTCTCGACGGCCTCAAATTCGGGGTTACCGCCGAGCATGATGTCGGTACCACGACCAGCCATGTTGGTTGCCACGGTGACGGCACCCTTACGGCCCGCCTGCGCAACAATAGCTGCCTCACGCTCGTTGTTCTTTGCGTTCAGCACCTCGTGGCGCACGCCCGCCTTCGCCAGCTGGCGGGACAGGTACTCGGAGTTCTCCACGCTGGCGGTACCGACCAGAATCGGCTGGCCCTTCTCGTGGCGTTCCTTAATGTCCTTGACGACGGCCTTGAACTTGGCGATTTCGTCGCGGTACACCTTATCGGGGTTATCGACGCGCTGCACGCCCTTGTTGGTGGGAATCGGCACGACACCCAGGTTGTAGGTGTTCATGAACTCGGCGGCTTCGGTCTCTGCGGTACCCGTCATGCCCGAAAGCTTGTCGTACATGCGGAAGTAGTTCTGCAGGGTCACGGTCGCCATGGTCTGGTTCTCAGGCTTGATCTCGACGCCTTCCTTCGCCTCAATCGCCTGGTGGATGCCGTCGTTGTAGCGGCGGCCCGGCAGAATACGGCCGGTGTGCTCGTCCACGATCAGAACCTCGCCGTCGATGACCACGTAGTCCTTGTTGTTGGTGAACAGCTCCTTCGCCTTAATGGCGTTGTTCAGGAAGCCAATCAGCGGAGTGTTCTTGGATTCGTAGAGGTTCTTCACACCCAGGTGGTCTTCCACCTTATCGATACCGGGCTCGAGGATACCGACGGTGCGCTTCTTCTCGTCCACCTCGTAGTCTTCATCGCGCTTGAGCATCGTTGCGGCGATGCGCGCAAACTCTGCGTACCAGCGGTTTGCCTCGCCAGCGGCGGGGCCGGAAATAATCAGAGGGGTACGCGCCTCATCAATCAGAATGGAGTCGACCTCATCGATAATGGCGAAGTTGTGGCCACGCTGAACCTGCTCCTCCACGGTCCAGGCCATGTTGTCGCGCAGGTAGTCGAAGCCAAACTCGTTGTTCGTACCGTAGGTGATGTCCGCGGCATACTGCTTGCGGCGCTCGTCGGGCTCCATCGAGGAGAGAATCACGCCGCATTCCATACCCAGGAAACGGAACACGCGGCCCATGAGGTTCGCCTGGTACTCGGCCAGGTAGTCGTTCACGGTCACGATGTGCACGCCCTTGCCGCTCAGAGCGTTCAGGTATGCGGGCAGGGTCGCGACGAGGGTCTTGCCCTCACCGGTCTTCATTTCGGCAATGTTACCCAGGTGCAGTGCTGCGCCGCCCATAATCTGGACGTCGTAGTGACGCTTGCCCAGGGTACGCTTGGATGCTTCGCGAACCACCGCGAAGGCCTCCGGCAGCAGGATGTCGAGGGACTCGCCGTCCTTGACGCGCTCACGGAACTTATCGGTTTCCGCTCGCAGCTCCTCATCGGTCATGGATGCAAAGCTGTCCTCGAGCGAGTTCACCGCCTTCGTGTACGCCTCGAGCTGTCGCAGAACCCTCTTATCGCCGGTTCGGAGGATTTTCTCCAAGAAAGATGCCACTGAGCTTCTACTCCTTGATTGTCTCGGTACCCTCACCAAGGGCGCGCGAGAGTGCGCGCGGTGAGGCCTTCCTACATATTGTATGGCAGAGCCGCCTAATTCGCCCGTCCGAGCTCTTTTTTACGCTCTGCGCTCGGACCGTGAGCCATCAGCCCGGCGGCATCGTCCCCGTGTGCGGGGCACGCGAAAGCCCGGGTCCCGTAGCGGACAACCCGGCAATAATGCGTATTACCTTGCGTCCTTCGGGACCCGGGCCTTCCCGGGGTGAGAGGTTGCGGCTTACACCAGCACCTCACAGAAGATTTCTCAACGGGTATGAACCGTTACTCCCTGCCCGTCCGTTATTCGTCGGTCAGGGTGATGATGCCGTAGCTCCAGCCCTTACGGCGGTATGCCGCAGCCGGGGCGCCGGTCTCGCTGTCAATGTACAGGTAGAAATCGTGGCCCACCAGCTCCATGCGGTCAACTGCCTCTGCAGCGGTCAGGCGCTCGCCCTTGAAGCTCTTGTGACGAATCTCGATGGGAGATGCGGCTTCGTCGGCCAGGGTGACCTCGCTGTTGTCGAAGGCGGCTTCTTCCACCGGAACATCCGGCAGCAGAATCTCGGTGATTGCCTCGCTCACAACGGGAATCGAGCCGGTAGCGTCAGCCACAGATACCGGGTGCTTGCCACCGCGCTTAGCCAGCTTGCGGCGGTCGCGTGCACGGCGCAGACGCTCCAGGAGCTTGCCGTAGGTTTCATCGAAGACCGCGAACTTATCGTTGCCCTGAGCCTCAGAGCGAAGGACCGGGCCGGTACCGACCACGGTAATCTCAACGCGGATGGACTCGCCACCGAGGTGACCGTCCTTGCTGAACTTGACGTCGATGTCCTTCACGTTATCACCGAGCTGGGCGAACTTCTGAACCTTCTCGCTCACGTACTCTTCCAGGCGTTCGGTGACCTTGATATTGCGGCCGTAGATGTTGACTTCCACGATCATTCCCTCCAGGTTGGGGGTTTATACCGCGTCCGGCTGGACCCGGTACGGGGGTTCGACCTCGATGCCGTTCCCTTGTCTATATTCTAATACGAACGGATGCCGTACATCACTATATGTGACAAATATTCGCCTACATTACTCTCTATTTATCAATAGTCAGAACAATCTGCAGACCCATTCGCAGAAAAGGCGCATCTCACGGATTAGGTACTAGAGCGAGGCCTTCTTCGGCACCGCGGCTACGGCACACACGCCCAGCACCACGGAACCTGCCTCACGCAGAGCACGGACCATCTCCGCGGCCGTTGCGCCGGTCGTCACCACATCATCGCAGACGATACACAGCCGCCCCTCAACCAGGGCCGGCTCCAGAACGCGCAGGGCCCCGTGCATCCGCTCGGAACGAGCCACCGCGGTCAGGGTCTTCTGCTCCCCTCCACCGGAGGCGCCGCCCAGACGCCCGGTCAGGGCCCCCACAACGCTACCGAGACTTCCCCCGGCACTCCCGGATGGGCTGGAGGTGTACCCCATGATGTCCAGAGGCATCACCCTCAGGCCGGCGGGAAGGCGCCCCTTCAACCGTTGGGACGCCTCACGGGCCAGGAGCGAGGCCGGGGCGTAGCCTCGTCGACGCACGCTCGCGGGTGAGGATGGGGCGGGAATCAGCAGGACCTCGCTTTTGGCGGCACCGGACGCGGGATTCCGAACGAGCTCCCCTCGGTGCGCGCGCAACAACTCGTACACGCAACGAGCCAGGGCCTCCCCCATCAACGGCACAAGATCGGTCCGCCCCGCGTTCTTCATCCCCAGGACAACCCGGGGCACAATCCCGTCATAGCGCGAAGCCGCCACGGTTTCCGGAACGTCCTGCACCGGATGCACCCGCTCGACCCTCACGCAGGCACGCTCCCAGCGGTTCAGGCACCCATCGCAGAGCGCGGGCCCCGAGCCGTACGGCAACACCGCGGAACAGCAGGAACACGACCGCGGCAGGAGCAACTCACCGAGTGATCCCCACGCGCTCTCCACCCAGCGCACGGGGTGCTCCGAACCACGCACGGGCTTCCGGCCTGGGGCCCGCTCAGAATTCAAACCACGCTGTTGTGAATTCATACAAGCGCTCTAACCGGCGTAGCTAATCTCGTGCAGAAGGGTATCCAAGCGGGTCCAGCCGCGCTCCTCCAGCACATAGCAGGAACCATCGGAGCGGTGGGCAATGATGTTGGAGGTATTATCGGCCGTCGACACGCTCATCACGCCGTCCAGACGATCCAGCTTCGTCTCCTCACCGCTCAGCGAGATTACCTCGGATTCACCGTTCTTCACGTTCACCACTACGACGTTCTGATCGCCAGCCCATCGCGCGCTACGGGGCACCACCGAGGAGCTAAGACGCACCATCTCGGTCAGGTTGAGGGGTTTACCCGTATCGTCACGCACCACACCCGAAATAATCACGGCCGACGCGCCCTCCGTGGAAGCGACAATCGCAATGCGCGCACTATCGTGCGACACGTTGATGCTGGTAAAGCTCAGGTTACGCGGCCACGACATACCGATATCGACCCCGCGCTCGCGTTCCTGAGCGTCCTCGGAGCTCGGCTTGAAGGCACGCACCGTACCCTCGGCATCGGCGGCCCACACCCAACCGTACGCGTCAAAGGTCGGGGCGGTCAGGTTCGTTCCCTGCCACACTCGGCGGGCGGTCCCCTGGTACACCGTGTACAGGCTACCTGCATCATTCGCCAGGCAGGCAAACATATCGCCCGAGTAGCTCATCGCAGGGGCGCTCAGCTGGCTGACGCCGCGCAGGAGCATCTGCTCGCCCGAGGCACTCATATAGTTATCTCGGGCCACCATCTGCCCGTTCGCGGTGATAGCCACGGTACGGTCGGGGACCGAAAGCGTCAGCGGTACGGGCGTGTACCCGTTCGGAGCCTGCTCGGGAATGAGGGTGCCGTTGTAGTACACCTCGGTCTTCTCCAGACCGGAGAAGTTGCTGAGCCCGTGAACAATTTGCTCGCGGATACGCGCCAGGTGAGAATCATCCAGACGCTCACCCGTCAGGCGCACCGTGGCGTCCTGGTTATTGGCGAGGTGTGCCTCATCCAGGGTCATGGAGTCGGTCAGGGCGGAGAAGGCGACACCCTTCAGGTAGGATGCAGGGCCGGCCATCATCGTGCGCACCAAAAGTTCAAAGTAGTTCTCGATGTGCGGGAACCACCGGATATCGGGCACGGCGTAGCGGAAGGCTCGATCGTAAAAATACAGGCGGTAGGGACTAAACACCCGCTCAAATTCGCTGCCGTCAAGCCACAGCCCATCGGGGCAGGAGCTAATACGCCACTGGTTGTCTTCCTTGACCAGCTTGAAGTCCTGGGTCTCGGTCTGCGCCTCGGGGAAGGTGCTCGTCAGGCCCTGGCTGTTCACCGTAGCGGTCTGTTGGAAGCGCACGTGGTAGGTGCTCTCCGCCGAGTTAGATGAAGAGATTCCCTCGTCGGCCTGGGCTTGAATCGTGTTGCGGTACACGCGAGTCGTGCCGAGGGGGTTCCAATGCTGGCTATACGAGGAGCTCAGGTACTGGCGGGCCACAGCATAGTTCTCGATGCCGTCGACTCCCGCGCGAATAAAACCTTCAATGATGGCCTCGGGGGTAGCGCTGGCCAACGGGCCGGGCGCACGCGCCGGGGAGGTCTTCGAATCCTTCGCTCCCAGGGTGCTACTGTGCTGCGTCACGTGGTCATTCGAGGGAAGACCGGCACAGGAGCTGAGGAGCGCCGCCAGCGAGGCGACGCCCGCAGAGAGCGCAACGCGCCGAGAGAAAACAGCACCCTGGGACATAGGGGTCAGACCTTCCTCTAGAACAGTGACGTTATGGCCGTCGCTCCCGTAGAAGTAACAGCGGAGTGAAAATATACGTTCCTCGATTGTACTGGCTAGGTACCTTGTGCACGCAATGTGACGGGGCACATTGCGCGTGCGAATCATCCATGGATTCCCTTTGCTCGCCAGAAAAACATCGCGCCTCGTCGGGGTGGGAACACTCCCCCGAAAAAGGCAGGCCCTTGACGGTTTGGGTAAGGTTAGGAAGCTACCCTTCCTCACCCTCCGCGGTGTCCTTCTTCTGCCGCGGATCAATCGAAGGCAGGGTATCCTTCGCGATTGCGGGGCGGTTAGTCGACGCTTCCGGTTCGCCGGTCGCCAGAACCGGGGACTCCCCGAGCGGAGCGCCGTGAACCAGCGGAAGGTTCATCGTAAAGCAGGCGCCGCGGCCCTTCTCACCCCATGCCTCAAGCGTGCCTCCGTGCAGGCGCACATCCTCAGCCGCAATCGACAGGCCCAAGCCGGTACCGCCCAGGGTGCGCTTACGCGAGGTATCGGCACGCCAGAAACGGTTGAAGACCTGAACAGCTTCGTCCTCGGACAGGCCGATACCGTGGTCGCGCACGGCGATACCCAGGTTCGTGGCGTTCGCATCGACATACACATCAATCGGCCGGGATTCACCATGCTCAATCGCGTTATACAGCAGGTTGCGCAGCACACGCTCAATACGCACACGGTCCATGTCGACCATGATGCTCTCGTGGTTCGTGTGCACGTTCAACTTCGTGTTCGTCCGCTCCAGGTGCGGCAGAGCCTCCTGCAGAATATTCGACAGCACCTGGATGAAGTCCTCGGTATCAATCGTCAGCATTGCGCTACCGGCGTCGAAGCGCGAAATCTCGAGCAGGTCGGCCAGCATCGACTGGAAGCGGTCCACCTGACCGTGTAGAAGCTCCACGCTTCGCACCTGCATCGGGGTCATGTTCTCACGCGAGTCGTAAAGCAGCTCGGTGCCCAGACGCACCGTGGACAGCGGGGTGCGCAACTCGTGCGACACGTCCGATACGAAGCGCTGCTGCAGGGTCGACAGGCGCTCCAGCTGAACAATCTTCTCCTGCAGAGAATCGGCCATGCGGTTGAAGGAAATACCCAAACGCGCGGCCTGGTCCTCACCCTTAACCGACACGCGCCGGTCCAAATCACCGGCGGCCAGACGCTCCGCCGTGATGGCGGTCTGCGTAATCGGGCGCACCACGAAGCGGGTCACGAACCACACCACGGACAGCACCACGGTCAGCAGGGCGCAGAAACCGCCGAACAGCACGAAGTTAATGTGCGCAATCGTCGAGGACGAATCGGTCATGTCGTACACGGTGAACAGACCGTAGTTAGGATTCTGCGCGATAGAAACACGCGTACCCACGATAAGCACGGGGTGGGTGCGTTCGCGGTTATTCTCAAACGTTGTAATAGTGGAGGTCTGCCAATACACGCCCTCCCTATCGCGAACGGTGTTCTTGAAATCCGTGGGGATGCTCGACGAATTCAGGGACTTATCGCTACTCTGCTCGGGGATAAAACCCTGCTTGCCTTGCCCCTCCAGCGGCACAAGAATCCAGCTACGTTTGCTGGATGCGCCGGCGTCCAAGACCGTCAAGGTACGGCTCACGTTACGGCGAATCTCGCTGTCGCTTCGCATCTCGGAGGAGTTCAGCACGCTCTGCACGTTACGGAAACCGCTGATCGACTCCTGAAGTGCCTGCGACTTCTGATTCTCGAACAGGCTCGTTGCGATCTGGCTCGACAGGGACCAGCCCACCGCCAAGAAGCTCAGGAACATGAGCACGCCGGCGGTTGCCAATGCACGGAACTGAAGGGATTCACGCCAGAGCCTGCGCATCCGCTGCGGAATGTTTCGGCGCGGCTTGCGATTCTCCCGCGCCCGAGGGGTTCGGGTACGCGAAGAGGCGGAGGCAACCGCCTCCGCCGCCAAAGCGCCGTGCTTACGGCGCGACTTCGCAACAGACAATCAGGTTATCCCTTCGCCACTATGGTGAGAGTCGTCGTGTGTTCCCGCTTAGTTTGCGGAGGAACCAACCAGTTCGGTCGGAATCTTGTATCCGACACCGCGCACTGTCTGGATAAAGCGATCCGCACCCAGCTCGTCGAACTTTGCACGCAAGCGCTGGACGTGCACATTCACCAGAGAATCGCTCACGTCGGTGTAGCCCCAGACCATGTCCAGCAGCTCCTGACGGCTCAGGGCCTGGCCGGGGTGGCGCACCAGGGCCGCCAAAAGATCGAACTCCAGCGGAGTCATCGGGACCTCGGTGTCGTGGTACTTCACCGTGCGGCCGTCCATATCCATGACGATATCGCCAATCGACACGACCAGCTGGCGGCTCTCACGCGGGCGCAGGCGGGTGCGGATGCGAGCCAACAGCTCGGCGTGCTTAAACGGCTTGGCAATGTAGTCGTCGGCGCCGGCCTCCAGGCCCTTCACCACATCTTCGGTATCGCTCTTGGCGGTCAGCATGATGATCGGCACGTTCGAGGAACGGCGAATCTGCTGACACACCTCAATACCGTTCATTCCGGGAAGCATTAGGTCCAGAAGAACCAGGTCGGGAGTGGAGCGCATAAAGGTTTCAAAAGCGCGTGCACCATTCTCGCAAAAAACGGCGTTGAACCCCTCCTGCGCGAGCACAAGACCAATCATCTCCGCCAGGGCGTCATCATCATCAACCACCAGAATGGTGTGTGCGTCGCCTACGCTCACAGTACCTCCCTAAAGAATTGCCGAAATTACTTACACTAAAATGTCATTCCTCTAATCATACCCCGCACTCGCCCAGGGCTCGGGCACACTCCGTCACTCGCGCCAGAGAAGCCGTCGCCTCTGTGAGGCTCAGCGAGGCGTAGCCTCCGGCGGGCAAATGAGCGTCGTCGGGCATGAGGCCCACGGAACTCAGCTGACGGGTCTCCAACCCCACCTCGCGCCACAGGCTGAAAAGGCGTCGTGCCTGGTGGGGCACCATTTCCTCAGTGACGGCCGGCAGCCAGACGCGGGCCCCCGCATCCACTAGCTGGGCGATAGGCTCCCAAGAGCGCGGGTCGCTCAGGGGCGGCACGTGCAGCGTTCCTGCCCCGCGCGGACGGGAACGGTCGGGGTGCAGCATCAGGGCGCAGGGCAGGGCGGGGTTGGCGGCGGCCTGCATGGTTTTGAACATCTCGAGCGCGTCCAGGCTCGGGGCGGGCTTAACACTCACCTTCGGCGCGCGCAACGGTTTCACCCCGGTGCCGTCGATATTCAGGATGACCTGCAGGTTCAGGTCGGCGCACCGCTCCGTCAGGCGCCGGTACGCCTCGCGATAGACGTGTGGTTCAATTGCCGGCAGGGTACGGAAGCCGCTCACGGTGGGGATAGAGCCCTCCAGCAGGCGCTGAAATTCTGGCTCGTCAAATTGCACGGCCAGCGGCGCGGTCGGAGCTTGCAGGGCCTCCCGCAGGAGAATAAACCAGCGTTCCATACCCTCGAGGAAAGAATCCAGCAGATCGCGGCTCGCGCCGGCATCGCTCATCGCCCGTTCGCCACCGGGCAGGTACGCCTGCGCGGCGAGGCTCAACGGGCCGGTGAGCTGAATCTTGTAGACGGGGCGGGTCGGGGCCTCTCCCCCGGTCTGCATTGAGGTGCGGCGGCCCGAAGCGCGTGAGCCCACTCGGTCAGCCAGAAGATTGATGTCCGAGAGCAGCCGGTCCTCGGCCAGGGCCGATTCGCGTGCACCGCGTCCGGTGCTGTGCACCATGCGCCAGCCGAAGGATGCACCGTCAAAGGCGATTCCCTCGCAGATTGCCAGGGTGCGCGCGGTCGCGGTCCCCTTCCATCCGGCGGCCGGTAGCTGCGGCAGATAGGGCAGATGCGGAGACCCCAACTCCCCCTCGATGCGGGCCATCGCCTCCACCAGGGAGGTTCCGGGGAAGGGCCCGGTGCCGCTGGCGCGCACCAGAGGGCGCTCGGCGGCGAGGGCCGCGAGCTCCCGCTCGTCCAGCTCATCGCCCTCGGGGGCACGGTACTCGCCGGGCATCAGCAGACGCTGAGGCGTCGGTTCCGGCGCGGGGCCTCGCCCGCCCCGGCGAAGGCTACTCTGCATGGTCGGCCAAGGCGGGGTTCTCACCCTGCTCGCTGTCCTGCTGCTCAGCCGCGATACGAACGTGGTGACGAATCACCTCAGAGATGATGAAGTTCAGGAACTTCTCGGCGAACTCGGGGTCCAGGCTGGACTCCTTCGCCATGGCGCGCAGACGGGCAATCTGGGCTTCCTCGCGGCCGGGGTCGCCCGCCGGCAGATTGTGCTTAGCCTTGAGCAGACCCACGCGCTTCGTGGCCTGAAAACGCTCCGCCAAAATGTGCACGAGGGCCGCATCGAAGTTGTCGATGGAGCGGCGCATCGCGAAAAGCTCCTCGTAGACCTCGGGCGCAACTTCATCGCCCATGGAGGTGGCGTGAGGGTCAAATTCGCAGGACGTGTGTTCGGCGGTCATCGGTTTCTCCTCAGATCGGTTGTGGTCTTCTGTGCGTTGCGGCTGCGGTGTGGTTGGGGCAAACCGCGAGAGTATTTACTGCTGTGCCTTAGGCGCCCAGGGCTTCCTGAATATCCTCGCGGTTCAGGGAGTATGCGCGGGCAATCGTGGACTGGCCCAGCACGCGGGTGCCTTGGTAGAGCACCATGGTCTGGCCGGGAGCGACGCCCGAGAGCGGGTCCAGCAGGCGCACCACGGTCTCCAGGCGCAGCGCGTTCTCTTCTTCAGCTTCGGGGTCGGGGGCCCAGGTCAGGTACGCCTTGGCGCGCACCGGGTCGGCGTGGGCGCGCACCTGCGCGGTCACCTCAAACTCTTCGCTGCGAGCGCCTGGCTGCTCCGGTTCCTGCAGGAAGCGGGCTGCCTGATCCACCGGGACTCCCGCCCAGGTGGCGCGGATGCCGCGAATCTCGTCCACGGCCAGAAGCTCGCGGGATCCGACAATCACCTCGTTCTCCTTGGGGCGCACCTCCAGCACAAAGCGGGGCTTGCCGTCGGGGGCGGGGCGACCCAGCGCCAGGCCCTTACGCTGACCGACGGTGTAGGCCTGAGCGCCGGGGTGCTCGCCAAGCACCTGGCCGCTCGTGTCCTTGATGAGGCCCGGGCGCATCTGGATGTGCTCGCCGAGCCACGCGCGGGTGTCGCCCTCGGGGATGAAGCAGATGTCATAGGAGTCAGGCTTCTTCGCCACGGAGAAGCCGCGCTCGGCGGCCTCGGCACGCACCTGTGCCTTCGAGGGGGTATCGGCCAGGGGGAACCAGGCGTGCTTGAGCTGCTCGTGGGTGAGCACGCCGAGCACGTAGGACTGGTCCTTGGCCCAGTCGGCGGCACGGTGCAGCTCACGGTTACCGTCCTCGTTCGTGATGACGCGGGCGTAATGGCCGGTCACCACGGCGTCGAAGCCGAGGGCGACGGCGCGTTCGAGCAGGGCCGCGAACTTGATCTTCTCGTTGCAGCGCATGCAGGGGTTGGGGGTTCGCCCGGCCTCGTATTCGGCGATGAAGTCGTCCACGACGTCTTCCTTGAAGCGTTCGGAGAAGTCCCAGACGAAGAAGGGAATACCCAGCTGGGAACAGACGCGGCGGGCGTCCATGGAGTCTTCGAGGGTGCAGCATCCGCGGGAGCCGGTGCGCAGGGTTCCGGGCATGCGAGAGAGGGCCAGGTGCACGCCCACGACCTCGTGACCCGCATCGACGGCGCGGGCCGCGGCCACGGCGGAGTCAACGCCGCCGCTCATAGCTGCCAGAATCTTCACTACGCTATTCCTCGTTTCCGTGGCCGAACCTTTCCGCGCGTTGCGCGGCGGGGTGTTCGGCCGGTCCTGTGTTGGTGTCGTCTATGTGCCGATGCTCTATCGGCTGCCTCGGATGCGCGGGTGCGCAGAGGCACGCGGGCCCGGGGCTGTAGCTACCTATTGTACGCAGGGCGACGCCCCGGTACCGGGCAGTGCCCCCTCAGCGAACCTCCGGTCCAGGGGTGCGGTTCGGGGCTTCGGGGTGTTTTGGGCGGTTCCGGGGCGTTCTACGCGGGGATGCTTAGTGCCAGCGGGATGCGTCCGGCAGCTGAGACGACAGCCCAGCCTTGGCTGCCTGGGTGTAGGCGGCGGGCAGGGCCGCGATGAGGCGCGCAATATCCGCGCCGGTGCTCGAGTGGCCGAGGGTGAAGCGCTGGGCGCTGCGGGCGGTGTCCTCGTCCATGCCCATGGCGATGAGCACGTGGGAGGGACGGGTCACCCCGGCGTTGCAGGCCGAGCCGGTGGAGCTGCTGATGCCCTGCATGTCCAGCAGGAAGAGCAGGGTGTCGCCCTCTGCGTTCTCGAAGGTGAAGTGCGCGTTGCCGGGCAGGCGCTTCTGGCCGGGGTACTCCTCGGTGAGCGGGTCCTCGCCGCTCAGGTGCGCCTGCGGAATGAGCGCGCTCACGGCGGCCACGAGTTCGTTGCGCAGCGCGGCGATGCGGGCCGATTCCTGGGGCAGGTGCTCAACCGCATGCACGGCGGCTTCGGCGAAGCCCGCGATGGCGGGTGCGTCGATGGTGCCGGAACGCACGGAGCGTTCCTGACCGCCGCCGTGCAGGACGGGGGTCATCTGCACGGCGCGGGTGGCGACCAGTGCGCCGATGCCCATGGGGCCGCCAATCTTATGGCCGGAAATGGCGAGGGTGGTCGTGCCGCTGGCATGGAAGTCAATCGGTACAGCGCCAAAGGCCTGCACGGCGTCCGAGTGCATGGGAATCCCGTACTCGGCGGCGATAGCGGCAATCTCGGGGATGGGCTGCACGGTACCCACCTCGTTATTGGCCCACATGACGGTCACGAGCGCGACGTCCTCGGGGTTCTTCTCGATGAGCTCGCGGACCGTCTGCGGGTTCACGCGGCCGCGTTCGTCCACGGGAATCCATTCGATGTGTGCGCCCTCGGCCTTTTCAAGCCACTCGCAGGTGTCTTCCACGGCGTGGTGTTCGATGGAGGAGACGAGAATTCGGGTACGCCGAGCGTCTTCCTCGCGGCGTTTCCAGTAGATGCCCTTTACGGCGAGGTTGTCCGCCTCGGTGCCGCCCGAGGTGAAAATAACCTCGGCGGGGTCGGCGCCAATGGCGCGGGCTATGCGTTCGCGGGCGTACTCGACGGTGGCTCGGGCGTCTCGGCCCAGGGCGTGCAGTGAGGAGGGGTTGCCGCCCGCGCGCATCTGTTCGACCATCGCGTCGATGGCGGCGGGAAGCACCTCGGTGGTTGCGGCGTGGTCAAGGTAGACGCGGCCGTTCTGGCGGTTGGTTTCTGCGCTCATGTGTTCCTCCTGCTGGATGCGTGGCTGTTCGCCTCGCTTATTTTATCGCGCTGCCTCTGGCCTCTTCTAGCAGCATTTGCCTGTGGGTAGGTCGGTGCGCGCTACTCAGCCGGGCTGTTCAAAGGCTACGCGGTACACTTAGGAACGTGTTCAAGATTCTTTTCTATACCCCCGAGATTCCGGGTAATACCGGTAACGCCATCCGACTGGCCGCGATTACCGGTGCCGAATTGCATCTGGTGGAGCCGCTGGGTTTCAACTTCGATAACGCCCACCTGCGCCGCGCGGGCCTGGATTACCACGACCTGGCCGTGGTGACCGTCCACAAGACCCTCGAGGACGCCTGGCGAGCCCTCGAGCCGGAGCGCGTCTTCGCGTTCACCACCACGGCCTCAACCTCCTACGCGGATATCGAGTACCGTCCCGGAGACGTCCTCATGTTCGGCCCCGAGTCGGTGGGTCTGCCCGCCGAGGTACAGCGGGACGAGCACATTACCGAACGGGTTAAGATTCCCATGAAGCCTGGCCGCCGTTCCCTCAATCTGGCTAACTCCGCATCGATTGCCGTGTTTGAGGCCTGGCGCCAGAACGGATTTGAAGGAGGCGCCATCTAGCATGGCTACCGCACACCACGATTTGCCCGAGCACATGGTTCAGCAGATTCTGAGTTCTGCTCCTCCCCTGGCCGAGCAGATTCGCCGGGATCCTGAGAATAAGGAGTACACCGAGCAGGGCTGGGAGCCGGTCTATTCGGCGTCACCTAGGGCACGCATCGTGGTGATTGGTCAGGCACCGGGGCGCGCCGCGCAGGAAAGCCGCATCCCGTGGAACGACCCGAGCGGTGAGAAGCTGCGCGAGTGGATGGGCGTGACAGACGAGCAGTTCTACAACCCCGAGCTCATTTCTCTGCTGCCGATGGATTTCTACTACCCCGGTAAGGGCGCGCACGGCGATAACCCGCCGCGTAAGGATTTCGCGCCGAAGTGGCATCCGCAGCTGCTGGATCTCATGCCTGACGTTCAGCTGATTCTGCTGGTGGGCGCGTACTCCCAGAAGTACTACCTGAACGGTAAGCGCGGTCCGAAGGCCGAACGTAACCTGACCGAGACGGTACGCGCGTGGGAGTCCTACCTTCCGAAGTTCCTGCCGCTCGTGCATCCTTCGCCCCTGAACTTTAGGTGGCAGGCGAAGAACCCCTGGTTCGAGCAGGAGGTCATCCCGGCTTTGCAGAAGCGTGTGGGAGAGGTCCTCAAAGACGCTTAGCCCGCCTATTCTGCAGTATCGCTATAGTTTGCCTCGCTAATAAAGATGCTCCCACCCCAGGTACGGGGTGGGAGCATCTTTATTGTGCGCGTTATTTAGACTGACCGAGCAGTCCCAGCTGAGCGGATGCTTCTCAGCTACGTCGCATTGCTACTTCAGGGCTACTACTTCAGGAGCGAGGGGTTACTTCTGGCTGTCGGCGCTGCCCAGGGTCACGGTGATGTCCTTGGTCGTCCCGACGCGCTTAACCTTGAGCGTCATGTTCGAGCCGGCCGCCGCCGCACGCACCGTGCCGTTGAGCTCGTCGCTCTTCGTGATGGGGTGGCCGTCCGCCTCCACCACGATGTCGCCGGCACGCAAATCTGCCTTGGCTGCGGGGCTGCCGGAGGTCACAGAGCTAATCTCCACACCGCCGGAAATCAGCTTCGAGGAGCCGCTACCGGTGTCGGCGGGGCTATTCTTAACGTTCGCACCCAGGTAACCGTGGGTGGCCTTGCCGTTAGCGATGATTTCGGAGGAGATACGCTTGGCGTAGTTCGAGGTAATCGAGAAGGCCATACCGTCGGCGGTACCGCCGTCCTGGCTGGCCTGGCCCTGCGCGTTGATGCCGACCAGTTCTCCCTTGAGGTTGACGAGCGGGCCGCCGGAGTTACCGTGGTTGATGGGGGCGTCAGTCTGAACCATGGGGATGTAGTTCTGGCCCTTCTCATCAGCAGGCTGCACGCGGTTCGCGTTCGACACAACGCCGGAGGTGACCGTGTCGGTGCGGCTGTAGGGCGCGCCGAGGGCCACCACGACCTCACCCGAGACCAGCTTCGAAGAATCTCCCCAGGTGATGGGCTGCAGGTCAAGACCGGAGGAGTTAATCTTCAGGACGGCCAGGTCGGAGGCTTCATCGCGCCCCACGATCTTGGCGGTGCGCACCGTACCGTCGCTCAGGCGCACCTCGACGATGGAGGCTTCCCTGTTAGAGAAAACCACCACGTGGTTATTCGTCAGGATGTGTCCTTCCTTGTCCAGAACGACGCCGCTGCCGCCGCCGGCAGTGCTCGACCCGTCAGATGCCACGATGCTAACGGTCGAGGGAAGAACCTTCTTCGCGGTCTCGGCGACGCCGATGACAGTCGACGAGTTGCTGATATTGGAGCTCACCGACCCACGAGAGGAGCTCGAAGAGGAGGAACCGGCCGAGGCGGTGAAGGACCCGACGCCGGCGCCCACGCCGCCACCCACGAGGGCTGCGAGCACGGCCGCGGTGAGAATAACTCCGCCGCCGTAACGCTTGCTCTTCTCCGGGGCGGGGGAAGCTACCGTAGCGGTCGCACGATACCCGTAGCCGTTCTGAGGGTACGCCTGCGAGTAGCCGTTTTGGGAGGCCTGGTACCCGGCCTGCTGATAACCCTGGTAATTGGGTTGCCCGTTTACGCTCTGCAGAGGCCGTGTCGCGTCGGAGGCGCCGTCGTTGCCGCCCTGAGACCATCCGGTGTTCTGAGTCATGGGTCTGTTCTCCTTGAAGTCTACCCGTGCGTCGTTCGGGCGCACTATCTCTATCTACTGTAGAGGGTCTTTTGGGCCGTTCGATGCTTTTTCACTGTCGCTCAGCGTAGAGTTCCCTGGGAATTTTCTGAGTGTCGGCTTTTCCCCGCGCTACCCGCGAAGTGCCCGCAAATGAGAATCTAGCGAACGGCAATCTACACAGCGGTGCCCGCCTCTACGCACAGCTGAAGCACAGAGAAGACCCGTAGCGTGGAGGGCAGATGATAAACGAAGGAGGAACTCCAGTGATTGCAACCATAATCTTTTGCGCCATATTGGTTTGCTCAATCGGCATCGGTGCCGGTGTGGTGGCCTGCTGCTCAGGCATGATGTACCGCCGCCAGCAGGAGGAACAACTCCACGAGCGACACCAGAGCGCGGCCATCTCCAGATAGCGTTGGCCAAGACGACGGATAAGATCCTACCGTCGAACGAGTTTTCCGGTACGGGAGTTGAGAGACCCGTAACGGATGGGGGTGTATCCCCGAAAGTGTCCTTCGGCTCGGGTGAGGCCGAGCCGGGACATATGTGTTAAGTGATGAGTGATGAGGATGCGGTCCCCACCCCGAATACGGGTGGGGGCCGATTCTTTGTTTGGGCTCGTACCTGCGTTAGCTCCGCGTCCCGGGCTCATCCGCTCCGCAGGATGGCTCGGGTATCGACTCTTAGTATGCGGCGGATTCACACGCTCCCGAGCACGGCGGGGCATGCTGGGCTATCGTAAAGACATGAGTACTTCCTGCGCCGCGTTCGCTCTTCTCGCCACGCTACCTTCGCTATCGGCGGCGGGCCCTGCACCCCTGTACACCTTCCTCGGGGGCGTACTCGCGATCACCCTTGTCGTTCTGCTGGTTAGCCTCCGTGCCCAGAAACGGCGGGGCAAAAACGACGCGCAGCAGAATCAGCGGGTGTCGCCTCCGTACAGCCCGTACCCGACGAGCACACCGCAGGCACCTCCCCATGCTCCGGGACAACCCCAGCACGGGTACCCTCCGCATGTTCAGCCTCCGCAGGCGCAGAACCAGCAGGGTCAGCCCGTCCGGGGTGCCGTCAGCTATCCGCAACAGTACCTGCCGAATCCGCAGCCCTCGGGTGCCCCGCAGGGTACCTCCCCGGCTAACGACGCACAGCAGAACCGTGTTGAGAGCACCGCGGCGAAGCAGGGGGTGCCCTCCCCGCTCGCTCCCCTGCAGGTGGAAAACCCCGCTGGCGCTCGAGAGGCCGGTGTGCGCGAAGAATCCCGGCCGGAGGAGGCCGTTCGGCAGGAGGCCACTCCCCCGAACGGAACGGCTCAGCAGGAAGAACCTACGCAGAAGGACGAGGCCGACCGGCCCAAGCCGGCGCCCTCCGACCATTTCTCTTTGAGCACCAACTTCAAGCTCATTCCCCCTCTAGAGAACGCCCAGCGCAGCCGCTACCCCATGGTGCTTTCCGTCAGTAAATCTGAGGATGAAGTCTTTACGCTGCCATCGATTAGCGGTGTGCCGCAGCATCTGCTGGTCGGCACGCAGGAGAATCATGTTCCACTGAATCAGCGTCAGCGCTGGGAGCAGGTCAGCATCCTGGAGAACTACCTCATGCGTGCGGTCATGAACCTGCAGACGCTGGAGCGCGCGCAGGTGTCCCCGCTGCACAGTTTCAAGGAGACTGCCCAGGCTGACCGCACGGTACTTGCCGCCGAGCTGGAAGAAACCATCCGGGTATCTCGGCTGAAGCTGAGCGGGGCGCTGGAGTTTTATACGTCCCTGCCTGATCTGGAGGATACCCCGGGCTCTTTCGCTTTTGCCCGTGACCACGCGCTCTCTTTGAGCGCCGCCGTCATTAGCCTGACCGAGGAGTGCTTTGAGCGTACATTCCGTTGGCGCCTGCTGGAGGATACTCTCCCAGATTCTTTGAGCGACCGCCTGTACGCGGTGCGTTATCTGCGTGAGAGCGCACAGAAGCTGGCGGCTTTTGTAGAGCTGAGCGAACTTGATCGCGCTATGCAGCTTGCCGAGACATGGAAGAAGACTGCCCGCAAGGATTCGAAGATCGATAAGGCCAAGGTCTGGAATAAGATGACCGAAGTCGCCTTTGACGTTCTGCCCGAGTTGCGAGAGCGGGCGTTGAAGGGCGTGCAGTCCACGCTGGAGTTTAGCGAGCTTTTCTACCGCACTGGCGAGGACGGTGTGCACCGTATGCTCCGCCCAGAGCAGCTGAGCGAGTTTAAAATCAAGGGCGTACAGTCCACGTTGGAAGAGCGCCTGGAGAAGGTGCGTCTTGAGCTTCAGGATGCGGAGTTCTGCGCTGCGGTCTTGAGCATGCAGGCGAACGCTGTCATTGAGCTTCTCCAGGAGCTTCTGCAGGTTGAGCGGGACGGCGTTCTGACCGAGGTTGTGACCGATTTGCGGACGCTGGCTCGTGAATCGCCCGACCTTGCCGAGCAGCCTATCCAGACGTTGACGTTCAGCCGCGAACAGTACGCCCCGGATGGGGAGGATCTGCCGACCATTGGCGAGCGCATCCGTTGCCTCTCGAGTGTTCCCGAGGTTCTGGCATTCGTTCACTACGAGGGGCCGGTGCTTCTGACGGGCGTCGCAGATCCGTATAAGGCGTTTTCCGGGGAGGGTTCCGAGGGCCTGCTTTCGGAGGAGAAGAGGCTATCTTCCATGCCGCTGTCGATGTTGCGCACCCATTCGCGGCTTCTGCAGCAGGTGCTTCACCTGCAGAATCTGCGTTTGAAGCTGGCGTGGGTAAGCAGCTGTAGCGGCTACATGCCTTGGTCCCTGTTTGATCGCCATTTCGTTGGTCCCTCTGCCGCTGATGAGGATTTGAAGGAGCTGACCGAAAATATTGAGGCGCTCGCCGAGCTTCTGGAGGCTCGCGCTAGCTCCCGGGAGTATAGGGGTCGTGACGTGCCGGTCCCCCGCATCCTGTGGTCACAGATGCGCAAGCAGGCAGAACGCAGTTCTAGGTTGCTGAATTATGTGCAGTTCTTGGGTTGGATGTTCGCCTCGTCTTCGCGGGTTAAGGTAGTGAACGGCATAGCACAGAGCATCCACGATGTTGATGCCGCTGAGGTAGTGGAGCACCTGATGAGCAATCTGAAGATTGCGCGTCGGCACTAACTGGCTACATAACCGGTGGGCCGGGGTCTGGCATGAGGCTGGACCCCGGCTTTCCTGTATAAACCCGGGGAGAAGGGCTAACGGTCAGCGACCAGAATTCCAACATTCGGATCATATTCGCTGAAGGCTTCGTATCATCAGGCCTTGGCCGCGGGGCCGGTTGCCGGGCTGTTAGCTGGGTCGGTTGCTGGGTCGCGCTTACACTAATAGTGTGACCGGTGTTGAGGGTACGCAACGACCGCTACCTGCACGAACGAGCACATAAATACGTCACGATAACGGAGGAAATAGCATGACCAACCACGCCCCCGCGCGTTACTCTCGCAGCGTCTGCTAGTGGGAGCCGTTAGCAAGTATGCCCCTTGACCAGTATTCGTGGCAGCAACAGGTCAAAACCCTCGAAAGCTACCTCACACGCGCTGTGCTGAACCTGCAGACGCTTGAGCGTGCGCAGGTTTCTCCCCTGCGCTCCCTAAAGCAGACGCCGAACGCGTCGAAGGAGCTTCTCGCGACCGAGCTGGAGCAGTCCATTGAGCAGAACCGCATGCGGCTCAGCGAAGCCCTGAAGTACTACGCTTCCCTCGCTAACCTCGAAGGAAAGCCGGATTCCTTTGCGTACGCCCGAGACCGTTCCTTCGCATTGGCGTCCTCAGTGGTGACGGAGACGGAGCGGTGCTTCGAGCGCACCTTCCGTTGGCATCTGCTGGAGGGTACCCTGCCCGCCGATTTGAACGGCCGTCTCCATGCGGTGCGTTACCTGCGCGAGAGCGCGCAGAAGCTGGCAGCCTTTGTGGAGCGGAAAAATTACGATCTCGCGGTGGATCTCTCCCAGACCGTACTGGCTAACCGAGCTCAGCAGTATAAGGCGTCGAATGGCGGTGGGCTGGGTGAAAAGGATGAGAGCAGAAAGCTCTGGGATGCCACGATTCAATACGCTACGAATCTTCTTCCTGCTCTGCGCGAGCAAGCCCTGCAGCTATTTCAGTCCGTATTGAAGTTCACCGATCTGTTCTACCGCACCGGTCGGGACGGCATCACCAAATTTTTGCGCGTCGAAGATCTGAACGAGTTTGAGCTGACGGGTATGCAAGCCACTCTCGAGGAGAGTCTCGATGCGGCACGCCTACAGTTGCAGGACGCCGAGTTCCTCGCGGCCGTGCTAGACATTCATGTGCGCGAGACCATCGAGGCGATGAACCTTATCCTCGCGCTTGAGGGTGAGGGAATCATCGAGGAGATGACCGCCGACCTTCGCCTGCTGGCTCAGCACGACCCAATGACCGCGGAACAGCCAATCATGATTCCCAGCCATATAGAGGATTGGGATCATCCCGGTCCCTATTCCCTTATCACAATCGGGAAGCGCATCCAATCGCTAACGGGGTTCCCCGATATCATCCGTTTCCTGCACTACGAGGGGAAGCTCTTGCTTGCAAATCCCGGCTCCGCGTCCCCGGCTCGTCCCGAGCAGATTCCCCTCCCCCTGCTGCGGGCTCACGTACGTCTACTCCGCCAGACGGTACGTCTACATACCGTGCAGAGGCAACTGACCTGGCTCGTCACGTGCGACGGGTACCTTCCTCTTTCTCTCATCGAACGCACCGCTTGTGGCCCGTGCGCAGACGATACCGAGATCGTTGGGGCGCTTCACACCGTTGAGGCGCTGGAAGACCTCATCGAGGCTCGCGAGTCTTCCCGTCCCGTTGCGGAGGGTGTTTTCCCCTCGCTCCGCGACGCGTGGGAGCAGGCTCAGGAACTCATCCGTGATGGTGAGAGAAGGCTGAGCACCGCTAAGATGCGGGGCTCTTCCTGCGCCCCCGTATCAACGGTGAGCGTCTCCGACGGAAAGGTGGGTACCGTGTACGGCTCGGATGCTCGGGGCGTCCCGCTTTGCCTTCTTATGAATCGCAAGCAGGCAAGGGATTCTCACCGCTAACAGTCAAAGTAAACGATCAGTAAACAGAGTTCCAATATTCGGGTCATATTCGCTGAAGGCTTCGTATCATCAGGCCTTGGCCGCTGGGCCGCGGTTACACTAATAGTGTGACCGGTGTTGAGGGTACGCAACGACCGCTACCTGCACGAACGAGCACATAAATACGTCACGATAACGGAGGAAATAGCATGACCGACCACGCCCCCGCGCGCTACTCTCGCAACCAGCGCCCGCGCCTACACACCGTAGTGGGTGCCACAGCGCTGGCAGCAGGTCTGTCCTTCGCCCCCGTCGTGGCTCCGGCCGGTTCGGCGTTCTTTACCGCCGCCGGCCCCTCGGCCGCGCAGGCCGCTGACCCCATGCAGATTACCGGTACCCGCATCTACGACACCACGAATTCCCTGGGCAATACCTCCACACTGAGTTCCAAGATTTCGGCTCTGTCGAAGAAGCACAACGTGGACCTGCACGTGGTGACCATCGATAAGTTTGAGAACCCCTCGGGTTCCCAGGCGTGGACCAAGGCCCTGGCTACGAAGAACAACTGGGGCTCGGCCGACGTGGTGCTGGTGATTGCCACCGAAAGCCGCCAGGCGTATTTCCTGGCCGGTAGCACGAAGACCCTGTCGAGCGATCAGCAGACGAAGGTGTACCAGAACTACATCAAGCCGAAGCTGCAGAACAGCGATTACTCCGGCGCGGCGTTGGCCGCGGTCGAGGGTATCGAGGCTCAGAAGGGCGGTAGCTCTTCGAGCGTGGTGACCGGTGTGCTGGGAGTCGGTGCGGTGGCTGCCGTTGGTGGTGGCGTGTACGCGGCTCGTCGCCGTAAGCGCCGCAAAAACGCCCCGCAGCAGAACACCTATAACGCTCCCCGCCCGGTTCCGCGTCCGCAGGTCCCGGAGATTCCCCTGGAAGAGCTGCGCACCCGCGCCGGTAGCGCCCTGCTACAGGCCGACACCACGATGAGTCGCGCCAAGCAGGAGCTGGAGTTTGCGCGCGCCCAGTACGGCGATCAGCAGGTCGCCCGCTTCGAGGAGGAAATCGCCCGCGCCGAAGAACTGATGCGCCGTTCCTTCCAGCGCCAGCAGCTGCTGACCGATAGTATTCCCGATACTGAGGCGGAGCAGCGCGCCTGGTTGAGTGAGATTATCGATAATTCCCAGGCCGTGGCCCGCATCTCGCAGGAGCAGGACGCTCAGCTGGCCCAGATGCGCGACCTTGAGCAGCAGGCGCCCCAGGCCATCGCTGCGCTGAACGAGCGCCTCCCGCAGGTGCGTAGCACGGTAGCGGAGTGTTCCGCCCGCTACGCCCAGATGAAGGAACGCTACCTGCCCTCGGCTCTGGAGCCCATCTCGAAGACCCCCGCTCTGCTGGAATCGAACCTGGCTCTGTGCACCGATGAGCTTCAGAAGGCACAGCAGCTGGTGGATACCAACCGAGCCGAGGCCGTTGCGCACCTGCGCTCTGCTGAGGAAGCCTCGGCACAAATTCTCACGCTGTCCAACGCGGTGACGAACCGCAACAACGAGCTCAACGCGGCTCAGGAGGCTTTGAGTACCGACCTGCTAAGTATTCAGCGCGACGTGGCCGAGGCCAAGAGCCTAGCCATGTCCCAGGGCCGTTCCGACCTGGCCGCAGTGGCTGCCGGTATGGAAGCGGTCCTCGGACAGGTGACGCAGAGCTCCACCGCCCGCCCGAACGACCCACTGGCCCTGGCCAATCAGCTGCGTCAGCTCTCGAGCGAGCTGGACAAGTCGATGACGGAAATGCGCGCCACCCGCGACCGTTCCCGCGCGGCAAGCCAGACTCTGGATCGTACCCTTCGCTCCGCGCACGCCGCGGTGACCGGTGCCCGCGGGTACATCGATAATCGTCGCGGCGCCGTGGGCCCCACGACCCTGACCGCGATCTCCGAAGCCGAACGTCACCTCATGAACGCCAACCGGATGCGTAACTCCAACCCGTTGGAGGCTCTGAACGAAGCCAACATGGCCCTTCAGCAGGCCAACGACGCGCAGAACCGCGCCGCCCGCGAGATGGGCCAGTTCTCCGAACGCTCCAGCGGTGGCGGCGGTAATAGCTGGGGTAGCGACCTCGCAAAGGGCCTGCTGCTGGGCGCCATCCTGAACACCCTGGGCTCCGGCTCAACCCACAGCTGGGGCAGCAGCTCCGGCTCCTCCTCCGGCGGAGGCTGGAGCGGCGGCGGCTTCAGTGGCGGCGGTGGCGGTGACTGGGGTAGCGGCGGTGGCGACGGCGGTAGCTTCTAGTTCACCCAATTCACCCAAAGTTTAGATTGAGGTCATCGGGCGTGCATGGTTTTCACAGCCCACGCCCAGAAACCTCTCACATAATAAGTTGTACGGGCACGGCTCACGAGGAGCGTGGCGCTCCCCCGCAGCCCGTTGAACAGAAAGTAGGAAATCATGGCTAAGCAGACTATCTTCGGTCGAATCGCACAGCTGGCGAAGGCAAACATCAACGCCCTGCTCGATGCTGCCGAGGACCCGCAGAAGATGCTGGACCAGATGGTTCGCGACTACACCAACAGCATCCGTGAGGCAGAGGCCGCCGTCGCCCAGACCATCGGCAACCTGCGACTGCTGGAGAAGGACCACGCAGAGGACCTCAAGGAGGCCCAGGAGTGGGGCGCCAAGGCTCTGGCCGCCTCCAACAAGGCAGATGAACTTCGCACCGCTGGTGACGCCGCCAACGCTGACAAGTTCGACAACCTCGCCAAGGTTGCCCTGGGCAAGCAGATGCAGGCTGAGAAGGCTGCACAGGCTCTCGAGCCCCAGCTGGCTTCCCAGACCCAGGTCGTGAACCAGCTCAAGGACGGCCTGGACAAGATGCGTACCAAGCTCGACGAGCTGAAGTACAAGCGCGACGAACTGACCTCGCGTCAGAAGACCGCCACCGCTCAGAGCCAGGTCAACGACGCTCTGAAGGCCTTCGACGTGATGGACCCGACCAGCGAAATCTACCGTTTCGAAGAGAAGGTCCGCCGCGAAGAGGCACGCGTCATTGGTCAGCAGGAGCTGGCATCCTCCTCGCTGGACGCACAGTTCAACACCCTGGAGGAGATGGGTCGCCAGAACGAGCTCGACGCCCGCCTGGCCGAGCTGAAGGCAAAGCAGACCCCCGCTATCGGTGGCGACACCCCCACCCAGACCCTCTAATCCGGTAGCGCGCCGATAGGCGCCTCCCTGTAGGTCACATACAAGAACCGCCCCGCTCCTGAAAAGGAGCGGGGCGGTTCTTTACGCTTTAGGGGCTGTACGCCTTAGTTAGCGTAGATGTACAGGTAGCCTGCCATAGCATCACGGGTGATGGCTGCCGAGGAGGTCGAGCCGGTGCCGATGCCGTTCGAGGCGGTCCAGGCCAGGGCCTGCGATGCGTAGCCGCCCTGAGCCTGTGCCGGGGAGCCGGCGGCACGGTACATGAACTCGGCCATGGTGGACTCGGTGACGGCCTCCAGGGGACGGAAGTCGCTACCGGTGATGCCCTGCTGGCTCAGCCAGTAAATCTCCTTGTACGCGGGGTGGTTTACCGGAACATCGTTGAACGGCGAAACGGCCGGTGCGTTCACGGTGGGGCGACCAGCCACGCGGTACAGGTAGGTTGCCAGCTGCGCACGGTTGACCGACGCGTTCGGGCGGAAGGTGCCGTCCGCGAAGCCGAGCATGATGCGGTGATCAGAGTTCCAGCTGATCTCGTTGTAGTTCGGGTTCGAGTCGGACAGGTCGCTGTAGCCCAGCGCGGGGGTCTTACCGGCGAAGTCCAGGGAGGATGCCAGGATGTGCGGCAGGTCGTAGTCGTGGTGGCTGAAGCCGTCAATCAGCTTCACGCGGGCGTCAGAGAAGCCTGCGCCCAGGTATGCGTTGTAGCCGGACTCGACGGCGCCACGTGCGCTCCAGGTGACGGGGTTGGTGTTACCGGAGGTGTCGTTCGCACCAACCCACCAGTACATCGGGGATGCCTTGGTGGTTGCGTCAGCGTCCACGGAGCCGTCCGAGTCGCCACCTGCGACCATGATGGAGCCACCACCGTTACGCCAAGCGGTGTTGTGGTCGGTCAGCTCGTAGGTGATGAACTCAGCGCCACCGGAGTAACCCATGGTCCACACCTGGGAAGCGTCCAGGTTGTTCTCGCTCACGAAGGACTTCGCGAAGGAGCGGAAGAACTCGCCGTTAGCGTCCATGTCTTCCCACCAGGTGATGCCGTCGCCGGATGCGTTGGTGTCCGGGGAGATGACCGGCACGAAGACCATGTTGCGGGCGTTAGCGATCTTGCCCATTGCCGCGAGCATACCCTCGTCGGGGGTGTAGACCTTGGACTCGTCACGCTGCCAGTAGTCGCCGTCGAAGTAGAAGACCACGCCAACGGGCTTGGAGTAGTCCAGGTTGTTCGCGTACACGTGGTACTGCGAGGTGGTGCCCGCCGGAGAGGTGTAGCTCTGGTAGGTTGCGGAGCTCATGGTGCGGGCACGCTGGGTGTTCTGCCTCTGCTCAGACTTCTGCTCGGTCTTCTGCTCAGCCTTGGGAGCGGCGGTCGCCTTGCCCTTGGTCAGCGAGTTGCTCAGAATCTGCGAGAAGTTGTAGTCGAAGTGGCCCGAGCCGTTCAGAACGGTCGCGGAGGCGTTGGTGTAGCCGGCGTTGCGGTAGGCGTTGTAGCCGCCCTCAACGGCGCCTCGTGCGCTCCAGGTCTGCGGGTAGGTCTCACCGGTGCCGTCGTTCGAGTTTGCGTACCAGAACATGGGCTGGGACTTCAGCGCATCCGAGGGGGTGCCCTCGTCCAGGCCACCGCCGGCAACCATGATGGAGCCGCCGCCGTTGCGCCAGGTCTGGGGCTTGGTGTTCAGCTCGTAGGTGATGAACTCGGCGCCACCGGAGTAGCCCATAGTCCACACGTTGGAGGAATCCACGCCGTTAGCCGCGATGAAGGAGGAAGCGAAGGAGCGGAAGAACTCGCCGTTGCGCTCCATGTCTTCCCACCAGGTCACGCCAGCATCGTAGCGGTTGGAGTCCGGGGAGATGACGGGCACGAACAGCATGTTCTGTGCCGCTGCGGATGCAGCCATCTGAGCCAGCTCACCGGAGGGGTCGTAGACCTTGGACTGGTCGTTGCGCCAGTAGTCGCCGTCGAAGTAGAAGACCACGCCAACGGGCTTGGAGAAGTCCACGCCCTCAGCGTAGACGTGGTACTGCGAGGTGGTACCAGCCGGGGAGGTGTAGGACAGGAAAGTCCGGTTGGTGCGGGTTGCGGGAACGGTGCTGCCGGCAACGGTGGACTGTGCCGCCTGAGCGGTCTGAGCGTTAGCAACCTGCGAGAGGGAGGGTTCGGTGACCACGGGGGCGGTCTGGGTAGCCTGTGCCGACGGGGTAGCCTGCGTGGACTGCGCGGACTGGAAGGTGGCGGGGGTGGTCTGCTGATTTACCTGCGCGGGCTGCGTTGCCTGTGCAGTGTAGGTCTGCTGGATGGGCTGGATCTGGTTGGTTGCGGGAGCCTCAGCCTGCTGGCGAACCTGCACAGCCACCTGCGAAAGAGTGGACTGGGCGGTCGCGGTAAAGAGCGAGCTCTGGGGTGCGCCGCCGGGGATGTCCTGCACGACGGGAGCGAACGCGGATGCGGGAGACAGCAGGGTGCTACCGAGCACGGTGGGAACGGCAATAGCCGCGAGAGAGCCTGCCTTAACGGTGCGGGGGCGAAGTGCCATGGGTGTTGTCCTCGTTGTTGGTGTTTCTGGGGCGGGGACGCCCGTCAGTAGTTGAGTGATAGGTGGTCTATAGGTGAGAGTCCCATAGTCGGTCGGCCTGCGGTTTTGGCACAGCTTTGGTTTGTCCATCACCATCCCGTGCTCGTGGCGGGGATGTCCTCATGCGATGGTTTGTGCGGGGTCAGTCCGATGACCTGTGCGGCGGACCGCGGTAACCACGTACTCAAAGCTACCAGGTCAAAAAGCCTTTTCTAACGGTTTTTTGGAGCATTTTTAACCCCTCGCAAAATACTAACCCTAAGCCTGAACTTTTTCTAAGGTTTAAGTTGAGAATGACATGGGTTCAACCGGTGGTTGAATGAGGGGTTTTGCCTTGATTTTTCGCGGTTTTTGAGCATTTTTTGAGCTCTATTCAAAAACATTCACTCCAGGCTTTAGAGTTTTATTGTGAGGACAATCACTTTCCGAGTGAATTTTTGCGGTTTTTAGCCATTTTTGCACCAAAATCCGCGGAATTCCGGGGTAAATCGACTGATTTCTCAACCGGGAATATAGAGAACCTATCGCATATTCCGGTTCTGGCATGAGGTAAAAATGTCCTTTCGGGGAGTTTATAGCAGCTCACCGGCCCCCATGCACACGATTCCGAGTGCCTCGACAAGGAGGCATTTTGACTCCTTCGAACTCCTTCGAGGAGCCACCCCGAAGCCCCAATTTTTCCCCACCGTCGATCCGATCACCGCTGGTCCGACTGGCAAACTCAGAGAATTTGGAAAGAGGAGAAGAGAAGCTGGAGGGAGAAGAGCGGGACACACTGGACCGATCGACGAGCACGGGGATAAGGGCCAGCAAGACACCCATCTGCGACCACGAGATTCGGAACAAGTTAGAGACGACAGAGCCCCCAGAGACAGGTGGGGAGCTCCCGCTAGACGCCTAATCGAGGTAACTGCGCCGAGGCGGTTTGCCTCAAGACGAATTGTGCCAAGAGACTATACCGAGATAGCCGCATCGAGTACGGCACCGGGCGCAAACCATTGCGCACAGCGCGGACCCCTCCGGTTAGCCGAGCCGGGTTCGATACAGGGTGCAAACCATCGCGTGCAACACGCCCTCTCCCCCGCTCAGCCAGGTCACGCTCTGCCATATCGGAACTCAATCAAATCGGGGCCGTATAGCCGGCATCCAACCGGCCAGTGCCCGAACATTCAAAGGGCCGGGGTAAAGAACCGTACGGTCGCAGCTAGAATCGACAGCACAGCCGATTCCGGGCATAAAAAAACTCCCGATAGCTAAGCTATCGGGAGTTATCCGTTGCGGGGACAGGATTTGAACCTGCGACCTCCGGGTTATGAGCCCGGCGAGCTACCGAACTGCTCCACCCCGCGGCGACTCATATAACTATACAGACCTCGGGGAACCTTCGCAAATTAAAACCATAATTTGTGGCGAATTGCACATTACGGGGTCTCTGACGCCCTCGGCAAGTCCCGCATCGCCGCTCAGAGCGCTCCGAGCCAAATGGGTGGGTACAGGCAGACGTCACGGTTGCAGAGAACGAACGAGACGCATGAGGTGGGGCCTCTCCCCCGTGTGGAGGAGAGGCCCCACCTCATGCGCGTTTGAAGGCTCCGGGCACGCTCAGCGGCCCGAGGAACTGCTCGCCAAGGCCTCCGGCCTAGCGAGAGGCACTAGCCGAAGCACTTGCGGATGCGTTCGACGACGCGTTAGCCGAGGGGCTGGCCGCCGCGGAGGCAGAGGCGCTCGGAGTTGCCGAGCCCTTGTTCTGCGCTTCCTCGGCCGCCAGGGCCTTCTTCACGGCCGCCTCCAGACGCTTCTGGGCCTCACCGTAGGCGGCCCAGTCGCCCTTCTTCATTGCGGCATCGCTATCGCTCATAGCCTTCGAAGCGTCGTTCAGAGCCTGCTTCAGTTCGGAATCGTTCGAGCCCGACGAAGACGAGGAACCCGAAGAGGAAGCAGAAGCCGAAGGAGCCGGCGAAGCCGCGGCCGAGCCGTCCAGCTTAGCGCCCGAGGAACCACCAAACACCTGGTTCAGGGCCTCCTCCAGGGTCGGGGCGAAGCCAACCTTATCGCCGAAGCTCACCAACACTCGCTGCAGACGCGGGTACTTCGCGTCACCGCTGGACTGCACGTACACCGGCTGAACGTACAGCATGCCGCCGCCCACCGGCAGGGTCAGCATATTGCCGTTAATAACCTCGGAGGAACCGCGGCGCAGCAGGTTCAGCTGGTTCGAGACCTCGGCATCAGAGTTGAAGATATTCTGAGCCTGGCCCGGGCCGGGAACCACCGAAGAACGCGGCAACTCCAGCAGACGCAGCTTGCCGTAGTCGGCGCTACGCTCGCCATCCTTACCGGTACCGGCGTCGCCGTTAGCGGCCAGGAAGCCGTACATCACGTTACGAGAGTTCGAATCGCTCTGCTGAGGAATGAACGTCGTCGTCAGCGAGAAGTGCGCGCGCGAATCCCCGGGCATCTGCAGGGACAGGTAGTACGGCGAAATCGGCTGGTTACGATCATTGGTCGGGTCGTTCGGAATCGACCACACGTCATCGCCCGCGTAGAAGCTGTGAGCGTTCGTCACGTGGTACTTATTCAGCATGGTGCGCTGAATATTGAACATGTCAGTCGGGTAACGCACGTGGCTCATGAGCGAAGCGTTCATCTCGTGATAGCTCTTCACCGTGCCGGGGAAGACGCTCTGCCAAGCCTTGAGCACCGGATCTTCCTCATCCCAGGCGTACAGGGTCACCGAGCCGTCGTAGGCGTCCACGGTGGCCTTCACCGAGTTACGGATGTAGTTCACCGACTTCGAGCGCTGAGCCCCCGCCGCGGTGGCGGAGTCCTGCGAACTGCCCTGCGCGTAGGGGAACTGGTCGCTCGTCGTGTAGGCGTCCACAATCCACTGCACGCGGTTATTCACGATCGCCGGGTACGGCTTGGAATCCACCGTCAGGTACGGGGCCACCTTGCGCACGCGGTCCAGCGGGTTGCGTTCGTACAGAATCTGTGAGCCGTCGCGCACCGCATCCGAGAGCAGAATGTCGGAAGACTGGAACTTAATCGCGTAGGACAGACGGGCCAGCAGCGAATCGACGCGGGGGCCGCCGTTACCCGAGAAGGTGTACTTCGCGTCGGAGGCGTTCGTCTCGTCAGCAGAGAGCGGACGGTCCAGCTCCAGGGTGTCGCCCCTACCGCCCACAATCGAGTACTCCGGCGAGCTCATGCCGAAGTAGATGCGCGGCTCGTAATCCTCGCTCAGGGTACCGGTCGCCTTAATGCCGGACTGCAAGAACTTGGGGTTACCCGCCGAATCCACCTGGTTACCGTACGCGGCAATCACGCCGTAGCCGTGGGTGTACACCACGTGGCGGTTGTACCAGGAATCGCCGTTGGTCTGCGTGGGGTTCAGCTCGCGGGCCGCCAGCACGGTGTCCTGCGTGGTGTTACCCACGGTGTAACGATCCACCGACAGCTGCGACTCGAAGCGGTAGTACGGACGGAACTGCTGCATCTGCGCGAACGCGGAGGAAACCACGTTCGGATCCAGCAGACGAATGTTCGCGATAGTCGCGCTCGAAGAGCTCAGGGCACCGGCGCGAGTGTCGATGGTCGCGTCGTACGGGGTGGTCTCAATCTTGTCCAGGCCGTAGGCGTAGCGGGTCGCATCAATATTGCGCTGAATAAACTGCGACTGCGCGCCCTGCTCGTTCGGAACCACCTGGAAACGCTGCACAACCCACGGGTACAGGCCACCGGCCACCAGCGATACGACCGCCAGCATTGCGGTGCTAATCAGCGGCAGACGCCAGTGATTCTTCACCGCGGCAGCAATGAACATGAACGACACCAGCAACGCCGAAACCGCCAAGATGGCGCTCACGGGAATGGATGCGTTCACGTCCGTGTACATGGCGCCGGCCCAGCGTCCGGCCTGCTGCTGGGTGGACGAGTAACGGTCCAGCCAGAAGCTCACCGCGCGGGTCAGAACAAACACGACGGCAAGCACGGCCGCGTGGCGGCGGAAAGCGTGAGTCGTGGTCACGCCGCCCGGCTGCACCTTAATGCCGCCGTAGAAGTAGTGCATGAACAGGCCGGCCACCGCAGCGAGCGCCACGGAGGAGGTCACCAGCGACACCACCACGCGCAGGAAGGGCAGCACAAACACGAAGAAGCCGTAGTCCAGGCCGAATTCCGGGTCGGTCTTGCCGAAAGACTGCTGGTTGAAGAAAAGGGCGACCGTGCTCCACTGCGACATCGTTGCCGAGGCAATAAACAGGCCCAGTAGCAGCGGAACCGCAATCAGCAAAAGCTTACGCGCCTTATCCACGCTCTCGTGGTAACGGCGCATGCTATCCTCGGCACGCTGCTGGCCGAACACGTCGCGGAGCATCTGCTCGGTCGCATCCGAGGCGCTCGTCGGGACGCTCTGGTTCGGGCCGGCCTCATCCTTCGCGTTCTGCTCGCGGGTGGCGGGCAGAACATCCGCGTGGCGGACCGCGTAGGTCATGGAGGCCCACAACGGCAGGGCCACCACGAGGGCGGCCACAACGAACACCGCGGCCTTCAAAAGAATCTGGGTGGTGAAGACGGTGCTATAGCCCAGCTGATCAAACCACAGCCAGTCCGTGTACACCTGGGACAGTCCCACAAATGCGGCAATCAGAACCGCGACAACCACAATCGTCATCAGTAGAGGGCTGCGACGCTTCTTTGCTCGCTCCTTCTTCTGTGGGCGTGGGGTCTTATCGGTCGACTCAGACACAATTCCTCGCTCATCATTTCAAAATGTTCTTTACCTTAAGTATCGCAGAGGTTGGAGGAACGAACGTTGACATGACGTCAGAGGAGGGGTCGTTCGCCCGCTATCCCACTATTCGCACACACGCTCACCGGTCGCGAGGCGGTCACCGCGCATAACGAAGGCCCCGGCTCGAGTGAGCCGGGGCCCGAAGCCTCCCGGAGGGAAGCGCCCGCGTTCGTTAGGGTTGCCCGTTAGAGCTACACGCTAGGATCCGCAGCGCGGCAGCGAATCATCGGGGGCGCCAGACTTAATGGCGCCCACGACCTGCACCGCCTCGTCCAGCGTCGAAACCGGGACCACCACCATCGTGCCACGCACCTGGCCTGCATGGTAATAGTTGAGCATCGAGGAGTCCTGCTCCTGCATCTTCAGGACCGAATCGCAATTCTCCTTGGGCGCCAGGAAGTAGCGCGCACCGTAGCGGCCCGTCGCCAAAATCTTGTACTTGATGCCGCCAATCGCGCCAACGTTACCGTTCGCATCAATCGTGCCGGTGCCCGACACGTAGCTGCGGTAGGGGTCGCCGCCGGCATCCTCGTCTGCCAGCAGGGTGCCCTCGCTCAGCTTATCCACCGTGCCGAGGGCCAGCATCAGGCCCGCGCTCGGGCCGCCCACGCCGTCCAGGTTGTACTGCACCTGCGCCGGCAAATCGTAGCTCTGCTTCAGGCTGATGCCCACAACCCAGCGGTCGCCCTCGGCCGAACGCACCGGGTTCAGCGTCACCGTGCGCTGCTGGCCGTCGCGCTCAACCGTTACCTGAATCGGCGAGCCGTTCGAGGCGTTCACCGCCTGCGATACATCTTTGAGGGTGGTGATCTGCTTGTCCCCCACCTTCAGGAGGCGGTCGCCGCTCTCCAGCACGCCCGCCGCGGGAGAACCCTCAACGGTCGTGTTCACCAGCACCTTCTCGGTCACCTGCATCTTCAGGTGACGCATGGCCGCGACCTTCGCCTGCGTCTGCGAATCGGCCATCTGCGCGCCGGTCTCGGCCGTGGCCGTCTCGTGGCTCACGTGCGGGTACAGGGCGTCGGTGGGCACTACGAGACTGCGGTTGCCGTCAAAAGCCAGCCACCCGTAGAAAGCCTCCGCGCCGGACAGCTCAGTGTATGGGCCGCCCGCCACCGACACCGTGGTCATATTGAGCTTGCCGTAGGTCTTATAGCTGGGGGCGCCCGAAACTTCGATGACGTCCTTATCCTGGTAGGTGCCGAGCACGTCAAAGAGCGGTCCGGGGCCCTCCTTCACGTACGAGCTGGGCAGGACAAACGCACCGGCTAGCAACGCGCAGGTCGCCACGGCGCTCACGGAACGCAGGTTGAAGCGGCGCTCGCGGCTACGCGATCCGCGCTTACGGCGATGAGCTGAGGACTCGGCGGAAGCCTTCGATGAGGACTTCTCGGATTTGGACGGTGAGGTGGGCTTAGTCATGTTTTCTAGACTACCGGATGAATGCCCTCATCAACACACCTTTTCTGGCCGGTCCCTCGGCTAGAGCTAAGGTCGGGGTCAAACCGGGTGAAGACCCGCTTGTGAGCCCTCAGCTGATTAAGGCGCATCCGAGGCGCCGACACGGGAAATTCACAGCAAAAATCGGTAGGCTGGACAGCGAGCGGGCCGGCTGTGCCCACCTTCGGATTAGGAAAGGTTTCAGATGTCTGATCACCACCACGGCGACGCTTCCAACGAGCGTGACCCCCTCGAAGAATTCATTAAGAAGATGCAGGAGCAGGGCTTCGACCCCTCCGCAGGGGCAACCGGCCAGGGCGGTAAGGGCGCCTCCTCCAACGCACAGAACCCCTTCGGCGCGCTCTTCGGTGAGGGCGGGCAGAACCCCTTCGGCATTAACATCGATCCCGAGGACCTCAAGAACATGGGCATGAGCTTCGACCCCGCTATGCTGCAGGGCATGTTCTCGCAGGTGCAGGCCATGTTTGCCGGCGCATCCGACGAATCCAGCCCTAGCGGCGTGAACTGGACCAACGTCAAGAACCAGACCCGCCAGATGCTCGCCTCCATGGGCGAGGACCCGGCGGTTCCCGAAAACCTCAAGCGTGCCGTCGAGGACGCCGCAAACCTGGCCGACCTGTGGCTGGATGCGGTCACCTCCATCGAGCGTCACAACCTTCCCGTTCAGGCCTGGTCCAAGGCCGAATGGGTGGAGCAGTCTTTCGACTCCTGGCGCGAGATGGTCGAGCCCGTGGCCGCCGAGGTCACCCAGGCCATGGTCATGCCCGGCCCCGCGGACGAGCTGCCCGAAGAAATCGCCGCCATCTTCAACAGCGGATTCCTGAACAACGTTGGCGCCATGATCTTTGGCGCCCAGATGGCCCAGGCCCTCGCGAAGCTCGCCGGTGAGGTGTACTCCTCCACCGATGTGGGCTTCCCCCTCGCCCCCGGCCACTCCGCGCTACTGCCCAACGGCTACCAGCAGCTCGCGGACGACATCGAGGTGCCGCCGCAGGAGGTTCTGCTCTATCTGGCCGTTCGCGAGGCCGCGCTGATTCGCCTGCACAAGGCCAACCCCTGGCTGCGTGAGGACCTGGTCCAGCTCGTTGCCCGCTTCGCCCGCGGTATTCGCGTGGACATGAACCGTATGCAGGACGCCGCCTCCCAGGTGGACATGAACGACCCCGAGGCCGTTCAGGAGGCCTTCGAGGGCGGCATGTTCAGCCCCCAGCGCACCGAGGACCAGGAGCTTGCCGTTCAGCGTCTCGAGGGTCTGCTGGCCCTCATCGAGGGTTGGGTGTCCGTCGTGACCGAGGACGCCACCCGCAACCTGCCCAAGGCTCCGCAGCTGACCGAAATCATGGCCCGCCGCCGCATCGACGGCGGCCCCAGCGAGCAGGTCTTCGAGAACCTGGTCGGCCTGCAGCTGCGCCCGCGCCTGGTGCGCGAGGCCCAGCAGTTCTGGCGCTGGTACGAGAGCTCCCACGGCATCGAGGCCCGCGACGGCCTCTGGGACACCCCTGAGACCCTGCCCACCCCCGCCGAGCTGGAAGACTTCACCGCCTACGACGCGCGCATGAACGAAATCAGCCTGGACGACGTGGACTTCGAGTCTGAGCTGCAGAAGCTGCTGGACGGCGGCTTCGGCGAGGCTCCCGAAGAGAAGTAACCGCGGGGACTACCCCGGTAGACCGGCAAAATAATACTGAAACCTCGAGCGGGGGTGGCTTGCAAAAGTGCAAGCCACCCCCGCTCGAGTATTTCCGGCTGGTTCTGCCGGTTTGTTTTTTGCTTATTAGTTTTCGGAAAAAGCCCTAGCTGGCGCTGTTTTCGCCGCGCGAGCCTTCGGCCCGCGAGCGCCCCATCGCGTACCCGTCCAGGAATGCGCGGGCACGCTCCAGCTGCGGGTAACGCGCCTCCAGGGTGCGGAAGGAGCGCGAATGATTCGGCTGCAGCAGATGGCACAGCTCGTGGTGCACCACCGAATCCAGCGCATACTCCGGAACCCCCTGCAACTCCGAGGAGATGCGGATCTGCGCGGTTGCGTAGGTCGCCGAACCCCAGCGCTGACGCTGGTTGCTCACCCAGCGAATCGAGAGCCGTTTGAACTGCTCGGTGCCCTCCAGCTCCGGCAGGTAGGCGCGCACCAGCAGGCTGGCCCGCTCGTGCAGGTACTCGTCGGTGACGTTCAGCTGCGCAGCGCGCTCACGGCGGGCGGCGCGACGCTGAATACGCGGCAGCAGACGGGCGATATGCTCGTCAATCTCCTCGCTCGTGCTCGCCGCGGGAATGAGCAGGCGGTAGGCGGGGTTGCCGTGCTCGTCCACGCCGTCGCGCTGCATGCTGATGGTGCGGGTGCGGCGGGCCGAGCGGACCAGCTCAATCTGCGGGCGGTCCTCGGTGGCGGGCAGAATTTCACGCTTAAAACGCTGAGCCATAGTCCTCTCCCTTCTGGCGACAGCCCTGCGAGCGGTTCCCGTACGAGTGGTTCCTGCGCGTGCCTCGGGCCGCTCCTCCGTAGCCGCTCGAGTAGCCGTTTGCGGCGGGGCGGCGGCGCTTCGCCGGATCAATATCATCCAGGAAACGCGAGCGCTTCCGCTGACCGCGGCCGCCCACGGTGCGGGTCATGGTCCAGGTCAGCCACAGGTACTTGCGGGCGCGCGTGATGCCCACGTACAGCAGGCGGCGCTCCTCGTCCACCTCATCCGGGGTGGTCGCGAAGGTAATGGGCATGAGGCCCTCGTTGAGGCCGCACAGGAACACGGCATCCCACTCCAGGCCCTTGGCCGCGTGCAGGGAGGCGAGGGTTACGCCGTTGACCTGCGGGGCCTCGTTGAACTCGCTACGGTGGTTCAGGGTCGCCACAACCTCGTGCATGGTCAAAGGTAGCGGCTCGGGCACACCCGGGCGCGGGTTCGCGCGGTGCTCCTGAAGCTGTTCCTGACGGTTCTGCGCCATCATGTCGACCATGTGCACGAGTGCGGCGAGGGATTCCCACTTCTGGCGGGTGGCGCCTCCCGAGAGGGGGCCCTCCTCCTTGTAGCCGAGGCCGCCGAGCACGTCGCGGGTGTAGCGGGTGACATCCTCGGTACCGTCGGTGGACTTGGCCGAGCCGCGCAGGGCAAGCATCGCCTGCTTGACCTCGGGGCGTTCGAAGAAGCGCTCCGCACCGCGCAGCTGGTACGGGATGTGAGCGGCGGACAGTGCCGACTCAATCGCCGCCGACTGCGCGTTCGTGCGGAAGAGCACCGCAATCTCGGCGGGGGCCACCCCCTCCTTGTCGATGAGGTCGCGAATATCCTCGGCGATGCCGGCGGCCTCCTGCTCGTCATCCGCGTAGCCGAACCACTCCACGTCCATGCCGGGGCCGCGCTGAGACATCAGCTCCAGCGGCGGCGCCCAGGAGTGCGGGCTCGAATCGGGGTGCGGGCGGCGGGCGGCCAACAGGCGGTTCGCGAGCTCCACCACCTGCGAGTGGGAGCGGTAGTCGCGGGTCAGCTTGACCGTGTGCGCCCCGCGGTAGCGTCGCGGGAACTCCAGCAGGTAGCGGCTCGTCGCGCCGGTGAAGGAGTAAATCGTCTGGGAGGCATCGCCCACCACGCAGATGTCGTCGCGGCCGCCCAGCCACACGTCCAGCAGGCGCTGCTGCAGCGGGGAGACGTCCTGGTACTCGTCCACCACGAAGTGCCGGTACTGCTGGCGCACGGTCGCAGCGAGCTTCTCGTCCTCCTCGAGCATGGCGATGGTCAGCAGCAGCACGTCCTCAAAGTCGATGAGGTTACGCTCGTCCTTGAGATCTTCATAGGCCTGGAAGATGCGCTGCATGTTCTGCGGGGTAATCGCCGAAGGCAGCTGTTTCTCGCTCAGGCGCTGCATGAGGGTGTCGGGGGTGAGCAGCTGAACCTTCGCCCACTCAATCAGCGACGCCAAATCGCGCAGCAGGGAACGGTCGGTGCTGATGCGCAGACGGTTCGCGGCCTCGGTGATGAGCGCCGCCTTATTCTGCACGATGGAGGGGAAGGTGCCGCCCACGACCTGCGGCCAGAAGTAGGTGAGCTGGCGCAGGGCCGCCGAGTGGAAGGTGCGCGCCTGCACGCCGAACGCGCCGAGCTGTTGAAGGCGGGTGCGCATCTCTTCGGCCGCGCGCAGGGTGAAGGTCAGGGCGAGCACGCGCGGGCCCTGGTAGCGGCCAATCGCGATGCCGTAGGCGATGCGGTGCGTAATCGCGCGGGTCTTGCCGGTGCCGGCACCGGCAAGCACGCGCATGGGCCCGTCGAGCTCGGTGGCGACCGCGCGCTGGTCGGGGTCAAGGCCCGCGAGGATATCGTCAGCGGAGAGTGCGTGCTGCGGCTGCGGGGGTAGTGCGGTCATCGTTCTCCATCGGGGCTCGGCGCGGTTGCTGGATTCTGCTGAATCTGTGCTGGTTCTGCGGGCTGGGCGTACGGGATGTACGGGGCGGGGCCGGGAAGGTCGGCGCCGCTATTGCCCGGTCTTCCATTGTATTCCCTGCCGAACATCGCAGCCGTCCCGGGCGGGTGCCCGTTCACCGCAAGCGCGCCCGTGCCCCAAGAACCAGTCCGTTCGCTGCGCCCCTGCCCGCGGGGGAACCGCAGGGAACCGGCCGCGGCGGCTACTTGCGGGCGGCCGTGCGCGGGCGGCGAAATGCGTGGTGATGCGTTCCCCCGGGATTCCGCCCGCCGGAGGGTTAGGCATCACCCAAAACTTTCTTCACTAGTCAGCATAAACATACGGTGAAAGGCTCGGGGTGCTCACATGGTTTGGTAACCTTAACCCGTGACTTTATCTCCCCTTCAGCTTGCAGCCATCGTCTCTGCCGGAGTGCCCGGAATCTACCCCGTCGGCGCCGAGGCGGTCCGCGAAGATAGCGGCGACTTCGACTCGGCCATCATCGCCGACTCGGCCGGTCGCCGCTGGCGTGTGCGCGCCCCGCGCCGTCCCGATGCCAGCATGCGTCTGGAGGCCGAGCACCTCATCCTGCAGTCCTTCAGCCCCGGCCTGCGCGCCCGCCTGCCCTTCGCCGTGCCCACGGTCGCCGGCATCGTGCCGTACGCCGGCGGCAACGTTTTCGTGTACACGCACATTCCCGGCTCCGTCTACGACGTGGACCAGCTTGCCGAGCTGAGCCGCCGCGAGGTTGCTCAGGGGCGCCCCTCCCTGGCCGCGATTATCGCCAAGGATATTGCGACCCTGCACGTGATGCCCGAGGACATCATCTACGAGGCCGATCTGCCCTCCTACTCTTCGGAGCAGATTCGCCGCCGCAAGATTGCCGAGCTCGAGCGCGCCGCCGCTACCGGCAAGGTGCCCGCCGACCTGCTCGCGCACTGGCAGGCGGTCCTCTCCCCCGGTCCCATGTGGCAGTTCCGCCCGCGCGTGGTGCACGGCGATATGGGGGCCGAGAACCTGGTGCTGGAGGTGACCCCCTCCGAGGCGCGCATCGTCGAGGTGACCGGCTGGTCCGACGTACACGTGGGCGACCCCGCGCAGGACTTCGCGTGGCTGTACTCGTGCGAGGATATCGACTTCACCGACGAGGCCGTGGAGGTGTACCGTCAGCAGATGCCGCAGCTACCCGACGCCTACCTGGCGCAGCGCGCGAACTTCTACGCCGAGTTCGCGGTGGCCCAGTGGCTCACCCACACGGTGGAGACCGACGATAAGGACGGCGCAACCCACGCGGTGTCGATGCTCCTGGATATTCAGGACGATCTGCGTTCCTCGGGCGAGCTACTCGGCCAGGAGGACACTCCCCCGCTCATGAGCGGACCGCAAGACTAGCAGAGCTGGGCTCGTTATTGGGTAGCCCGTTATTGGACGGCGGACGTATGAGCCCCTCAGTGAGCGCCGCCGAGCCGCCCCCCCTATTCTTTAAGATTCATGGCCCCCGGGAGCCTGCTTCGCGCAGACCCCCGGGGGCCATAAACGTACTAATGGAGCGCTTTTCCGGAGGATTTAGGGCGTTCCCACCGAATTTTTTCAATGTATTTTCCAACACATTTTGAGCGCCGGTTCTGCATTTTTGTGCACGAAAAATTGCATTTAAGGGTGAGAGTTGAAGGTGTGATTTAAAAACAGAACACACCTCTTCGCGCAGAGTTTATTCACAAAATCCCACACAACACAAACACCCAGAACGGGAATCCACAAGGCTTCAATTTCACCTTGAAACATGCTCAAAAACATGCATTTTAGGGCAATTATTTTACGCTTAGACTTTTTTGTCAAGTCCTGGAATACTTTTCCTGTGCCGTTCCACAGAGAACGAGCACAGCCCCCAAAAGCGCACTGACCAGCGCCGATACCGTGGCAGCGGTATCGAGGGGGAACGATTGGACGGGGACCGTGACCGGTCATGTCACACCCCGAGCCGGATTCATGCACCGCGCAACCAATCACCGATGGCAGAATTCTATAGAGGTACTTTCGAGGTTGTGTTTGAGAGTAAAGACGCACGCGAACCCCACGGCACGCAGACGGCGTGAGTGAGGCCGCCACGGCGGCAGTTGTCTGCGGATGATCCGAGCGTGCGAGGGCACGAAGTACCTTTATAGTTCTTCAGCGGCTGAGAACGCCTCCCCGCCCTAATGCAGTAGGGCCGAGAGGCGTTTTCTGCTATTCACTTCGAGAGTGAGCAAAGCCCGAGCCGGCCCCGCGATGGGGGCGGCTCGGGCTTTTGCGCATCCGCTTAGACTATTGGCGCCGGGTTGTTCGAGCAGGGCTATTGGCGGCCGGGCCGGGAAGCGCGAGCGCCTACCCCTCGCCCGCGCGGGCCTTGCGGATCACCGCGGCCAGCTGCGCCTCCGAGGGCAGGCCACCGCGAATCTGCTCGTCCCACACCTCCTCCACGCGCTTGCCGCCCAGGTAGACGAACACCGTGCTGATGCGCTCCGGGTCAATCCCCATAATGCGGGAGAACGCGATGCGGTACAGGCCCAGCTGGAAGCGGCGCGCCTGCATAGCCGCAGCCTTCGGGCGGCGGCCGGTCTTCCAATCCACCAGAATCCAGCGTTCGCCGTCCCCGTCCTCGGTGCGGAACACGGCGTCGATGCGGCCGCGCAGGCTCACGCCCTCCACGTGGGTCTCAACCGGGTACTCCACGGCCCAGATGCGTTCCTTCCATCCGGGAGAACCCCACTCGCTCGCCGCGAAGCGCTCCCAGAGCGAGCGCACGGAGGAATCCTGCTCGCTCTCCTCGGCCAGGGACAGCTCGTCGAAGAGGGCGTCCTGTGGAAGGCCCTCGGCGAACTCGAGGTGTTCCTCCCCCGCTACTTCCTCCGGCGCTGTCTCTCCCGCCGGCTCGACCGCGCCGGGCAGGATCACGCCCAGCGTATCCTCTGCCTCCGGGGCCTCCAGCGGATCGGCGCTCGGCACCACCCCGAAATGCTCCTCGATGAGGGCGTGCACCTCCGTTCCGATGGTCGCCGCACGCGAAGGACGCTGCGGCACCGGGCGCAACAGCTCGTGCACCGTGCCCTGCGGATCCTCGCTCAGGCGAATGAACGTGGAGGCCGAGAGGTGACCGGGCAGCTGCTCGGCCAGCACCGGCTCGGTGTGCTCGGCCAGGCGCATGAGCAAATCGGCCTCACGCTCCCAATCCTGGGCGCGGCGGCGCAGGGCCTCGGGAACGGCCCCGGCGGGCTCGGGGGCGGTGAGATCCGCACCGGCAGCAAGCTGCGCCTCCAACTCGGCGACCGCATTTTCGACGGCCAGGGCGGCACGCTCCACCGCCTCGCGGCGACTCGTGGAGTTAATGGCAATCTCGCGGTTCAACTCTTCGTGGCGTCCGTGGCGCAGAATCGCCTCGGTGCCCTCGTTCAGGTCCTCCTCGGAGCGCCAGCGCCAAATCACGGGGCGTTCCAGCGGGTCGAAGGGCCACATGGCGGTTAGCACCGCGCCCAGGTGCGGGTTTATCGTCTCGTAGGTTTGGGCGCTGAAACAGCCGCCCGCCACGACGGGCAGGGCCGCGGCCATCACGGGGGAATAGCCGGGGCGCGGAGGCTGGGAGGCGCGCTCCGCCTCCTCGGCGGCCAGCTCGTCCAGCCACTCGGGCGCGGGCAGATCCAGGCGCTCGCAATTCTCCCGCACCGTGCGCACGCGCATCGGTAGCGGCGAGAGCTGCACCTCGCGCATCAGGGCGGGAATCATCGCCCCCGCCAGGGCCCAGGCGTAAGGGACCTCGCCCGCCTCGTCGGGGTCGGGCAGGCTTTCGGGGCTCAGCACCGTGCCCTGCGCCAGGGTCACCGGTTCCTTGAGGCGGTACCCAGTGTCGGCAATGAACTCAACCCAGGGGGTCACGTTATCGATCGGCTTCTTCTTGCCGTCGTCTGAGGGGTCGGCCACGACGAAGACCAGGCCCATGCCGACCAGCTGCGGGGCGGTCCAGGGGAACTCCACCGTGTCCTCGGCGTGCCGCTGGTAGGCCCCTGCCAGGGTCCACAACAGCTCCATCCAGAAGGGCTGGACCGGCTGCGGGGTCTTCGCGGTGCTCTTCCAGCGGAAGGCGCTCACGGCCAGCAGGTTGCGGGCGCGGGTCATCGCCACGTACATGAGGCGGCGGTCCTCCATGCCCGCGTGCTCGCCGGCGTCCCCCTTGTGGGCCTTCAGGTATTCCTCGAGCTTCTTGGCCTCCTCGAACTCCGCGATTTCCTCGGGGCGTTCCAGGATTGAGGGCAGGTACTCGCTATCGCCGCGCAGGGGCCAGGGCAGGGCCACGTTGGCCGTGACCTGCCAGAGGTTAGGGGTCTGCGCACCACCGACGGTGCCGCACAGGCCTGGCAGGAAAACGCGGTCCCATTCCAGGCCTTTGGAGGCGTGCATCGTCATCAGCTGAACGGCGTTCGGATCGGGGTCGATGGAGCCCAGCTCCAGGCCCTTCTCCTCGTCGTCCGCACGTTCCAGCCAGGCGAGGAAGCCCATCACGTAGCTCACGCCACCCGAGGAGAGCATAAAGCGGCGAGCGCCCGGCTCCCCCTCCTCCGCGCTTACGCCGTCGGCGCCCGCGTAAATCATGGCGTTGATGCGCGGGGCCGACATTCCGTAGGCGGCGGCCACCTCGTGGAAGGCATCCAGGTTTACGCGCGCCACCAGCGGGTCGGTGCCCGGGCGGACCGCCAGCTCAATGTCCAGGAGCATCGTGCGTTCAATCTCGTAGAGCAGATTGCCCAGGTCGTCGCTCAGGCCCGCGCGGAGCACGCGCATCTGCTCGGCGAAGGCGCGCAGGCGCTCCAGGCCCGCCGAGGAGAAGCGGCGGCCACGGTAGTGCTCGCCGTAGAGAGGTTCGCCGTCCGGGCCGTCCTGCGGCAGGTTCTCGACCGCCTCGATGAGCGAAACGTACCCCGAGGAGTCGTCCACCGCGCCCTTGAGCACCTCGTCCAGCTGCTCCTGTGCGGCGCGCAGATGCTCGGCGGTCAGGCGGCCGCGGGTACCCCGGCCGGTACCCTCGGAGGGGCCGTCCTCTGCCTCCTCGGCGTCTTCGGCCTGCTCGAGCAGGCGCAGGGCCATCTGCTCCCGCAGGGCCCGCTCACGCTCGCGAACCAGCGATTGCGCCCAATCCCCCAGCGCCAGCAGGTCGGCACCGCCCAGGCGCCAGCGGGCGCCCGTGAGCAGGCGGGCCAGCGCATCCGAACGGTTCGGGTCGGCCAGCACGCGCAGCGCCGAGACCAGGTCCACGACCTCCGGCTGAGAGAGCAGGCCGCCCAGGCCCACCTGCTGCACCGGAATGTTCAGGCGCTCGCACTCCTCGCGAATCGTGTCCAGCTGGCCGTGGGAACGGGCCAGCACGGCGACCTCGGGCATCTTCAGGCGTGGACGCACCGAGCCGTCGCCGCCGCGGTGTGCCGCATAGGCCCGTTCGTACTCGCGCACGGCCTCGGCGCGCATCCCGGCAATCCGCTCGGCGATGCCCGCGGCCTCCCCACGGTCGGAGTCGTAGTAGGTCATCTCCACGCGACCGGTCATCCCGGAGGCGGCTTCCTCGAAGGCGGGTGTGCCTTCCTCCCCGACCAGCACGCAGCGCGGGCGCAGGTCGGGTACCTGGTCGGCGCTGATATCGCCGCGCACCGCACGCACCCACTCGGGAACGTCCTTGAGCTTTTCGGCCACGTGGTTCGCCGCGTTCAGGATCGAGATGTCGTTACGCCACGCCACGGACAGGAAGAGCGGCTGCGCGTGCGGGGTCGGGAAGTGACGGTAGAAGCTGAACATCTGGCCGTCGGAGGCGCCGCGGAAGCCGTAAATCGACTGCTTCGGGTCACCCACCGCCATCACGGGGTGCGCGGGAATACCGGCCGCCTCATCGGCCCCGTAAATCGAGGAGAACAGGCGCATCTGCGCGTGGGAGGTGTCCTGGAACTCGTCCAGCAGAACCACCTTGAAGCGGGCGCGCTCCCCCGCGCGAATCGCCGGGTCGCTCTCGGCGATGCGCGCGGCCAGGCGCATGAGGTCGCCGAAGTCCAGCACCTGCATGCGCGCCTTCACGCGGGCATAGCTCTGCGCCATCTGCGCGTACACCCGGCGGTTACGCAACAGGCGCTGAACCTTCTGAATGTCCCGTTCTTTCTTGACGGGGCGGCGAGAATCGGGCACCGCGGCGTAGGCGGCCAGCTGCTCGGTGCAGAAGTCGATGACCTCCTGCGGCTCGCGCAGGTGCTCGGCGCACTCGTCGGAAAGCTGCAGCAGCTGGTTAATCATGGTGGCCGCCGAGAGGGGCACATCACCCTGATCCTGTGGCAGCTCGCCCTCCCAATACTGCACAATCTGCGCGGCCAGCTGCCATTTCTGCGCGTCGCCGAGCATCTGCGCGTCCTGTTCCACTCCCAGGCGCAGGCCGTACTCCTTGACGAGGTTGTTCGCGTAGGAGTGGTAGGTCAGCACGGTCGGGTCCGCGATGCCGTTGCGCAGTTCCTCCTCGGTCGGTTCGAGTCGGCGGCTGCGGCGCAGGGTGTTTAGGCCCGCGCGCATGCGGTTGCGCAGCTCGGTGGCGGCTTTGCGGGTGAAGGTCACGCCGAGCACCTCTTCGGGGCGCACGAAGCCGTTGTCGACCAGCCAGATCACGCGGTCGACCATGGTTGCGGTCTTGCCCGAACCGGCTCCGGCGATGACGAGGGTCGGGGCGGGGCCGGCCTCAATCATGCGGATCTGCTCGGGCGTGGGCTTCTTGCCCTCGGGGCCGTTGAGCATCGCGGCGATGTCGAGGGCGCTACGGTAGCCGCCCGCGGGGGTTGCTCCTGCGGGCAGGTCGGCCAGGAGCGTGCCGTCGGCGAATTGCCAGGTGTTGCGCTCGCACCACTGGGCGGGGGTGAGCGACTGCCCGGAGGCGGTGGCTGGGTTGGTCATGGGTCCTCATCTTTCGTCGTTGAGGGTGAGTGAATGGTTCGTGTTGTACCGGTGCCGGGGTACCGGCGTGCGCGGTCAGTGGTCGGTCGGGTGCCGCGCCGCGTTAGGGCTGCGTCACCTGGCGACCGCGGGTGCATATCGGGCAGAGCTCGGGCAGGCGGCACCCGTGCCCGTGGTTGCCCTCGCGGTGGCGGGTCTGCACCTGCGCACCGGCGATGAGCTCGGCGGCTCGTTGCACCAGGTCCACGGCCCATTCGTCGTTATCCTCCAGGGCGGGCTGAACCTGCAGGCGGGCCTTGCTGTCATCGTTCACGTCCGAGACGCCCACCTGCATGAGTGCGGCACCGGCGGAACGCCCCGCGGAAGACTCGTAGGTCAGCTCCTGCGGACGCGCATCCGGAGCGGGCTCCCCGGACTCCGCCGCGGCGGCCTCGGCGCGGTACCGCTCGGCCAGCTGCTCGCCCGCGCCGGCCTCCACCGCGATCTGGTAGGCGGCCAGCTGCGGGTGCGTGGCCACGGCCGTCCCGTCCGGCTTGGTCTTGCCGGTCTTCAGGTCGACGATGACGAAGCGGCGGGTGCCGTCCCTCTCCGGGGCCTCCTCCAGGCGGTCCACTCGGCCGGTGAGGAGCGCATCCAGCTCGCCGACTTCTCCCTGCGGGTCGAAGGGTACGGGCACGCGCACCGAGAAGGAGCCCTCTACGCCCAGGTTCTTCCAGCCCTGCGCATCCATGTGGGTGCGGTAGTAGTAACTCAGGCGCAGAATCATGCGCTTGGCCCGCTCGTAGAGGGCGTAGGCCTCCCAGGGCACGCGCTCGCGGTATTCTTCTTCGCTCTCGTCTTCCCTTCGGGCGGGCACGCCCAGGGAGCCGATGCGCTCCTCCAGGGCGGTTTGGAGCTGTTCGAGGGTGCCGGTCGGGTACTCCTCGGCGATGGCGTGCACGAGGGTACCCAGGGAGCGGGAGAGGTCGGTCTGGGCTTCTGCGCGGGCGGCGGATACCAGCCAGTCCAGCGGGGAGTTGTGGATGGTTTCCAGGCGCGAGGGCGAGAGCGCGATGGTGCGTCGCCCCTCGTCGGGGGCGTTTCCGTCGGTGTCGTTTTCCGGCGTGTCGTGGGCGGGGCGGGCGAAGAACGGCTCGGTGCTCGACAGCGGCAGCAGGCCCCACCACTGCTCGGGGGATGCGCCGGGCGCCTGCACGCGGGCCAGGCGGGCCAGGGTACGTGATGCGGCGTCGAAGCGGAAGGCCGCGGCCTCCGGGTTCAGGACGGCTTCCGGGTTCTGGGCGTCCCCTGCAGTGTCGGGGGCCTCGGGGACTGAAGCATCGGGCGCGTGAGCTTCGGAGCCAGGTGAGCCGGCCGCGTTCTTCAGCTCGACGTCCTCGGCGCTCATGGCGGTGAGCGCATCCTCCACGAGGGTGCGGCGCAGCTCCGCCACGAGTGAGCGCAGGGTGGCGGGGCGGCGCACGCGAGTGATGGGCACCTCGGGCGAATCGTTCTCGGCGTCGGTGGGCACCACGAAGTCGAAGAATTCGCCGGGAGCCTCGTCCTCGTTGCGCACGGCGGTCAGCACCAGGCGGGTGCTGGCTCGAGTGGCGGCGACGGCGAACATGCGCAGCTCGTCGTGGCGGGTGTCGCGCACGCGTTCGGGGTAGCTGCGGATGCGCGCGGGCGGCGCTTGCTCCCCCTCTGCCGGGGTGGCCGGGTTAGCGGGGGCGGGGCGGCGCATCCTGGCGTCGCAGATGTCGACCAGGTCGCCGGTAGCCAGCAGGGAGCCGCGCACGGTGGTGTTGGGCCAGGTGCCCTCCTGCAGGCCGCATACATATACGGTGCGCCAGGATTGGCCTGCGGCCAGGGCGGGGGTGAGGATTTCCACCGCGTCCTGGCGTACGCCGCGGGCGGCCAGGGTGTCCATGGGTAGGTCCTGCGCGTCGATGAAGTCGAGGAATTGTTCGGCCCCGGCGCCGCGCATCTGCTCGTCGAATCGGCTGGCGGCCTCGAAGAGACCGATCATGGCGTCGAGGTTGCGGTGGGCGGCGTCGGCTTCGGGTCCCGCGCCGCGCGTCTGGGCGACCCAGGTTTTTTCGAGGCCGCTGGCTTCCCAGAGGGCCCAGAGCACCTCGGTGCTGGTGGAGTCGGGTTGGGCGAGGGCCTTGCGGCCCGCGGAGAGCACGGCGGCGATGCGGTGCACGGCGCGCCCCACGCCTTCGGCGGGCAGGGTTTCGGGGTGTAGCAGGGCGCCCAGCAACAGGTCGTCGCTGGGGCGGTGACCGCCGGTCTGCAGTTCGACGGATCGTAGCTGCTGGCGGAGTCGTCGCACGTCCATGCTGGATGCACCGCCCAGCCGCGAGGTGAGCAGGGTGATGGCGCTGTTCGCCCCGTTGAGGGGGTTGGAACGGTTTTCTTCGGCGATAACGTCGTCGAGGCTCTTGCGCATGATCTCTTCGGCTTCGTCGGGGCTCAGGGCCTCGTAGCCCGCGCCGGTGACGGCGGGGTTGAGGGCCTTCTCGCCGCGCTTTCGGGCGTAGACGAGCAGACTGAGCGCGTCGAGGAAGGGGCGCACGGCGGGTTCGTCGCGCACCGGCACGAGGGCGGCGGAGGTACGCGAGGGAATACCGCTGGCCGAGAGCACCCGGCGGATGCGCGCCACGTCCGCGCCGTTGCGCACGATGATGGCGCTCTCGCGGTAGGGGCGGTTGCCGTAGATGCGGTCTTCGAGCAGCAGCTGGGCGAGCAGGTTTGCCTCGTCCTGGGCGCTGGCGAGCGCATACTTATACACTCCGGCGGGTGCGGTGCGGTAGTGCGCGGGGTCGAGGATTTTGCCGTCGGCGCCCAGGTGCAGCAGCGGTTCGTCGGCGGCGCCCCAGGTGAGGGCTTCGTCGGCGGGGGTGGTGTTGATGCGCCCGAAGGTTGCGGGGGGCTTCTGCCCGTCCGTCTCTGCGGCGGGCACGTAGCGACTGTAGCGCGGCAGGCGGCGGCGAATATCCGCCACGAGCGGCATCATGAGCGCCGGCAGGCGGTAGGAGGTGGTGAGGGTGCGTTCGGCCAGGTGCGGGAAGCTTTCGGGTAGCGTGCGCACCAGGTCGGGGCGGGCACCGCGGAAGCCCTGGACGACGGCTTCGTCGCTGTAGGTCATGATGACTTCGGGCGCGGCGGCGAAGACCTCGGGATGTTCTGCGGCCAGCGCGGCGGCATCTGCGGGCGGCTCTTCGGCGGTGATGAGGCGCAGCAGGCGGTAGGTGGAGGGGCTGAGCTCCTGCACGTCGTCAATGAGGATGAGGTCGTAGCGGCGGCGCTCTTCGGCGAGGAATTCGGGGTTGCGCAGTAGCAGCCGGCAGGCGTCGTTGATGAGCACGGCGGGGTCGTAGGCGTTTTTGGCGCGGAGGGCTCGCACGGCGCGGTATTCGGTGTGTAGCTGGGCGAGGGCGGCCCAGATGGGTCGGTTGTAGTCGCGGGCGAGGGCTTGGACGTCCTCGGCGGTGAGGTCGTATTCTGCCATGCGGTCGAAGAAGTCGCGGATTTCGTGGCGGAAGCCGCGGGTGGGTAGGGCTTCGCGGAGGGAGTCGGGCCAGGCGGGGCCGGGGGCGATGCCGGCGGCGTGGTTGGCGAGCAGTTCGCCTATGATGACGTCTTGCTCGGGGCCGGAGAGGAGTTTGAGGTTGCCTTCGACGCCGGTGAGGAGCCCGCGGGTTTGGGCTCGTTTGAGCAGGTCGAAGGCGTATGCTGCCCAGGCGCGGGTGGGTGCTACGGAAAGGCTGCGGTCGCTGGCGGCGGCGATGGTGTCTCGCATGCGGGTCGCGGCGGTGCGGGTGGGTGCGAGGATGAGCAGGCGGGCGGGGTCGAGCCCGTCGGCGAGGTAGCGTAGGGCGCGTTCGGTGAGGTGATGGGTCTTGCCGGTGCCGGGGATGCCGGTGAGCAGTTGAGTTGTCATGGCTTCAGTCTATCGGGTGGGCGGCGGGTCCGCCCCGCCGCCCGTCATTCGGGGCCCGCGTTTCGGGGGGGGGCGTTCCTCTCCCCCGCTCCCCGGCTAAGGCCCGCGGCGGCTCGCCTCCTCCTCCCGCATCCGTATCTATAGCGCGTGCGCGCGTAACGAACCGGCGCGCGCCTTCTTCGCCGCTGGGTTAGTCTTATAGCATGACCTGGATGAACGGCCTGCGCGCCACCTTTGACCTTGAGACCACCGGCGTGGACGTCACCACCGCCCGCATCGTGACTGCTTCCCTGATCCTGCTGGACGCTCAGGGTAACGTGGTGCGCCGTGGCGAGTGGCTGGCTGACCCCGGCGTTGAGATCCCCGCCGGTGCCGCCGCCGTGCACGGTATTACGACCGAGTACGCGCGTGAGCACGGCCGGCCCGCCCGCGAGGTCGTGTGGGAGCTTGCCGGTGCAATCGGCGCGCTGAACCTTGACGGTGTGCCGATTATTGCGTTCAATGCCGCCTACGACTTCTCGGTGCTCCACCACGAGATGCTGCGCTACGGCATCGCGAACGGCGAGCTGCCGCCCGGTGCGGTGCTCGACCCGTACGTTCTGCATAAGCACGTGATTCCGCGTAAGCGCGGCAAGCGCACCCTGGAGGTTCTCGCCGCCGAGTACGGTGTCTCCCTAGAGAACGCCCACACGTCCGCTGATGATGCGCTGGCGGCGGAGCGTCTGCTGGTGAAGCTGACCGAACAGTTCCCGCAGGTCCTCGACGTGGACGCCCACCAGCTGCACGAGCAGCAGATTCAGTGGGCGGCGGAGCAGGCGGCGAACTTCCAGGCGTGGTTGCGCACGCAGCCGGGCAAGGAATCCGAGGTCATCGATGGCCGCTGGCCCGTCCGCCGGTAAGGGGCACCCCGCCGCTACCACCGCCGCGGCATCTCGCCTATCCTAGTGAGGGACGTACACGAACCCCAGCCCACTACACATACGACGGCGCGCCACGGAGTTTTTAATGGATCATCAGCCCAGCAACCCCTCAGAATCCGCAGAACAGTACTACGACACGAACACCCGAAGCATCTACCTCGGGTCGAGCCGCCTCGCCCACGAGCACCTGGTCGCGCAATCCCAGGTGGTGCTCCGGCTGGGACGCATCCTGATGAAATCGGGTGCGAGCGCGTACCGCATTAAGGCGTCCATGGCGCGCCTGGCGAAGGCTGTGGGTCTGAAGGAGCACCACGCGCAGGTGACCTTCACCGAGATTTCAACCTCCTCGTACACCGAAGGCAACTTCCGCACCGAGGTGGCCGAGCAGCGCACGATGGGCATTAACGCCCACAAGATCGATCAGCTGGGCAAGTTCATCTCCGAACTGCCCGAACGCATCACCCCGGCGGAGGCGAACGCCGAGCTGGACCGCATCGATTCGGCCAAGCCGCTGTACACCCGCTGGATGCTGGCGCTGGCCTCCGCGGTGGCCTGTGCCGGGTTCGCGTTCCTGAACCGCGGCGGCCTGGTGGAGTGCTCGGTCGTGTTCCTCGCCGCCGGTGCCGGCCAGTTTCTGCGTTCGACCCTGCTCAAGCGCGGTGTGAGCCACCTGGCCACCTGGATGGCCTGCGGCTTCCTGGCGGCCGGCCTGTACATTGCGGTTGTCAATGTGCTGGTTGCGGCTGGTTGGGTTAGCCCGAACCACATGATCGGTTTTATTTCCTCGGTGCTGTTCCTGGTGCCGGGCTTCCCCATGGTGACGGGTATGCTCGACATTTCCCGTATGGACTTCCTCGCGGGTATTTCGCGCCTGACCTACGTGGGTTTGCTGCTGCTCAGCGCGTCTTTTGCGGTGTGGGTTTTGGGTTCGCTCTTCCACCTGCCGTTGGCTTCCCCTGCTCCTCTGAATCTGGACCCGACCCTGTATTTGGTGTTGCAGGTGCTTTCATCGGGTGTTGCGGCGGCCGGCTTCGCGATGCTCTTCGCCGCCTCCCCCGTGGCGTGCGTGTGGGGTGGCGTGATTGCTGCGGTAGCGAACCCCGTCCGTATTCATATGGTTGAGGCGGGCATGCCCGCGCATATGGCCGCGACGATTGCCGTGTTTGGTGTGGGTATTTTGGCCGAGGTTGTGGCCCCGCTGCATCAGCGCAAGTACACCCGTATTTCCCTGTCGGTTCCGGCGGTGGTGACGATGGTTCCGGGTGTTCCGTTCTACCGTTCCATGTCGCACTTTGCCAGCGGTGATATGTACTCGGCGGCAACCGGTTTCGTGCAGTCCCTGCTCATCTTCATGGCGCTGGGTATGGGCCTGGCCTTCGTGCGTCTAATCTTCGACAAGAACTGGCTGTTCGATCAGGACACCCAGGTTCTGAACCGCCTGGATACCGACCGGCACCTGCGCTAACCCGCTACCGGTCCCCTACCGCGTAGCCCCCCCCCCACGCGCGCGACCCAGCTGCGTTCCCCGTCCATTACCCCGCCCGTCAGACGTGTTTTATCGTCACCTTTCGGTACGTTCAGACGCTCGTCACCTGCGGTTTACCTGAAACACCTATGATGGTTAGGGTACGGGACGTTAGCGGCGCGCGGGCTCTGCCGCCTTATCGCGCATCGTCCCCTGTAATTCTTGAATTCGCCGTCTCGTTTGAAAGGCACCGATACGATGACTCCCTCCCCCACCCACCCGCTACACCACGAAGCCAGCGAGAAGCTATTCGAGCGTTCCCGCGCGGTGATTCCCGGCGGCGTGAACTCCCCGGTGCGCGCCTTCAACTCCGTAGGCGGCACCCCCGCCTTCGCCGCGAAGGCTAAGGGCCCCTACCTGTACGACGCGGACGGCAACGAATACGTTGACCTGGTCTGCTCCTGGGGCCCGTCGATTCTGGGCCACGCGCACCCGCAGGTCGTGGAGGCCGTTCAGCAGGCCGCCGCGCGCGGCCTGTCCTTCGGTGCGGCGAGCGCCCCCGAGGCGGAGCTGGCCGAGCTGGTCATCAACCGCATTAACGCCGCGATTCCCGGCGCGATTGAGCAGGTGCGCATGGTGTCCACAGGTACCGAGGCGACCATGACCGCGATTCGCCTGGCCCGCGGTGTGACCGGCCGCGACAAGATCATTAAGTTTGCCGGCTGCTACCACGGCCACGTGGATGCGCTGCTCTCCGAGGCCGGTTCGGGCGTGGCAACCCTGGCGCTGCCCGGTTCCGCCGGCGTGACCGCCGCGACCGCCGCCGAGACCATCGTGCTGCCCTACAACGACCTGGATGCCGTGCGCGAGGCGTTCGCAAACCACGAGGGTCAGATTGCCGCCGTCATCACCGAGGCGGCCCCCTGCAACATGGGCGTGGTCGCCCCCGAACCCGGCTTCAACCGCGGCCTGCACGAGATTGCCCATGCCAACGGCGCGCTCGTCATCTTTGACGAGGTGCTGACCGGTTTCCGCGTCTCCTCTGCCGGTTACTGGGGCTACGCCGCCCCCGAGGACGGCGGCTGGGTTCCCGATATTTTCACCTTCGGCAAGGTCATCGGCGGCGGCATGCCCATCGCGGCCCTGGCCGGTAAGCGCCGCATCATGGAGTACCTGGCCCCGGTCGGCCCGGTCTACCAGGCCGGCACCCTCTCGGGTAACCCGCTGTCGGTAGCCGCAGGCATTACGACCCTGACCCTGGCCGACGAGGAGGTCTACAAGACCCTGGACGCCCGCAGCGCCCAGCTGCGCCGAGCCCTGACCGAGGCGTTCACCGCCGCCGGTGTGGACCACTCCATCCAGAACGCCGGTAACCTCTTCTCGGTGGCCTTCGGCACCTCCGAGAAGGGCGTGCACAACTACGCGGACGTCAAAGCCTCGGCCACCAACCGTTACACCGCGTTCTTCCACTCGATGCTGAAGTCCGGCGTGTACCTGCCGCCGAGCGCGTTCGAGGCCTGGTTCGTCTCTGCCGCCCACGATGACGCAGCCATAGACCGCATCATCTCGGCCCTGCCGGCCGCCGCAGCTGCGGCCGCAGCCGCCTAGACGCGAGCGAATAGTGAGAGGAGAAACCCATGGATTTGTCTGCCCTGGGAATTCCCCTGGAGCCGGTGCGTGACGTCTGGCTGATCGCCTTCATGGCGTACACCTTCGCCTGCCTGCTGGTGGATATTGCCTACCCGGTGAATATTCCCGCCGCCAAGGCGCGGGAGCTTTTCGTGGCGGTCAAGGGGGATCCTGTTGAGGCCGCGAGAATCCGCCTCGAGGATATGGCCGCGAGCGGTTTGCCGCTCTCTTCGGCCCAGAAGGGCTCGGTGACGAAGCGGGCAAAGAAGCAGCTGGAGAGCATCCCCGGCAGTAGCATCGTGGGCGGTTGGTTGCACGTACTGATGTACGCGTGGGCGTGGGTCGTGATGGTGTCCATCTTTACGCTGTACTGGGACATCGCCTACGACGGCATCCTGATACCCGCGCTGGCCCTACCGTTCCTCATGGTGTACGCGGGTGCCCGCTGGGGCCGCCGCAGCTGGCGTACGGCCCGCGGCTTCAGCGCCGATGAGCGCACGCTGGGTATGCCCCGCATCTACTCCGCGACCCTGGGTCGGCTGAGCGGACCGTTCCGCGTGAAGGGTGCGGTTCCCGGCATCGGTCCGATTCGTCTGGACCGCGTTGGGGTCTGGATTCTGCAGTTCCTGGCGGCTCAGACCCTGCTGTACTTCCTGTACTCGCTCTCGGGGCTCGAGATAGAGGATATCGCCCTCCCCTACGTTGGCCACACCTCGATGCTCCTGGGAATCGGCGCGGTAATCTCGCTCCTGGCGGCATGGGCACAGGTACGTAGCTATATTCTGTTCAACCCCGATTCCTTCGTGACCGGTCGCGTGCTACTGCCGGCGAAGACCCGCGAGTACTCGACGCTCCGGGCGTTCCGGGTACTCCCGAACAACCCGGACGCGATTAAGACGGACGCGAAGGATCCCGCCCAGTGGAAGGTGGAGGTGATGCTCCCCAACGGCAGCAAGCGCACCTTCCCGCTGAAGGACCCGAACATTGACTGCCTGATCGCGCAGCTCGCGTTCAAACTGGAGCAGGGGGATTGGGCTCGGCTCGACTCCCCTGCCGACCGCGAGAAACTGGCCGGGTACTTCCTGGACGGCCGCGCGATTTGCACGACCCTGGGTCACATCCCCGCGGGTAAGCACGCGGAGGAGGCGGCGCGCCGTGCGTCCTTCCAGAAGGCGCAGTACAAGTAGGCGGCGCATATACCGCTCTTATACCGCGAGAAGCCACATGTGTTTCGAGAAGCCACCAAAGACGTGGCTTTTCGAAACACATGTGGCTTCTGCCTGTTGAGCAGAAAAATATCAGAGTCGAAGTTGTTATTTACTGACCATCTCATTCGTGTTTTCTCCGCCCACGGTGCACAATTAGGGAAGATTCACTTAGACTCACACTATATTGAGGATTTATGCAGACCTATCACGACCGCTCTTATATTCAGGGCGAGCTAAACCGTTTCACGACGCAGTGGCGGAAGAAAATTAATGATTATCGGGCATCTTCCCGAGCAAATTTTGAAATCAGCGAGACTCAGACTTTCTGGAATTCTTTGCTGAGCTGTTTCGGTATTCAGCCTGGTACGGTAGCTGAGTTTGAGCTCCCGGCTCGTCGTGCAAGCACTGGTCATCAGGGCCGTATCGACATGTTCTGGCCTTCTACGCTGTTGGTTGAGCAGAAGACTTTGGGCAAGAATCTTGAAGATGCTATTGCGCAAGCTCAGGACTATATCGATGGCGGCAGCATCCCGGAGGAGAACCTTCCTCGCTATGTGATGGTGAGCGATTTTGAGCGTTTTATTCTGGTGAATCGCCGCTCGGGTGAACGTGAAGAATTTGTTCTTGAGCAGTTGCCCGACCGTTATGATTCTTTGAAGTTCCTAGTGGGTGAAGAAGCTATTAGCGCCCAGGAGCAACAGGAACTTACGATTGCCGCTTCTAAAATTATGGCGCGTCTGTACCAGGCGATGCTTGGAGATGAAGCAGATACTCCAGTAGGCGAAGATGGCGCTGTTAACGCTGAGGATGAAGACATCCGTGTTCTGGAAACTTCTATGTTCCTGACTCGTGTCCTTTTCTTGCTCTTTGGAGATGACGCAGGTATCTGGGAGATGCATCTTTTTGCTCGCTTCTTGCGCAAGCATACCCGCGAAGATGGTTCAGATTTGGGCACTCAGATTAACGCGCTGTTTGAATATTTGGATACGCCGGATGCTAAACGTTCTCGTATGAAGAATGTTCCTGAGCTCATGGAGCGTTTTCCTTATGTCAATGGTTCGTTGTTTGCTGAGCGCACTCCCACGGAGTACTTCACTCGAGAGCTTCGCGAGGAGCTGCTGGTTGCCTGTGGCTTTGACTGGTCACAGATTTCAACTGCTATTTTTGGCTCAATGTTCCAGTTGGTGAAGTCCCGTGAAGCTCGACGAGCTGCTGGCGAACACTACACGACTGAAGAAAATATTCTAAAGACTATTGGGCCGTTGTTCTTGGATGATTTCACTGCCCGTGTTGAGGGCGTTCTTTCGTCTAACGACAGCAATAAGAAGAAACGTCTTGCGCTGGCTGCAATTTTGCAGGAGCTTTCAGAGACCCATTTCTTTGACCCTGCTTGTGGTTCAGGTAATTTCTTGCAGGTAGCTTATATGCGTTTGCGCGCTTTGGAGACTCACATTCTTGTTGAGATGCGCCGTCTTTCTAAGTTTGATGGTGATATGGCTCTGGACGCTTCCTGGAGCACTAGTTTGTCTATTGCCCAGTTCCACGGCATTGAGCTTAACTGGTGGCCTTCAAAAATCGCCGAAGTTGCTATGTTCCTTTCTGAGTTCCAGGCAGATCGCGACATGGCGCGCGCCCTGGGTCAGGTGCCTACTCGTCTTCCGATTACCTCAGTTGCCCATATTGTTCATGCAGATGCGTTGAAGACTGAATGGCGCGAGTTGATTCCGAGCGATGCGAAGCGGGTGTTTATTTTTGGCAACCCGCCGTTCTTAGGCCAGTGGACTAAGTCTAAAGAACAAACTGCGGTTATGAAGTCGGTATGGGGTAAGCACTATAACGGTTACCTTGATTTTGTAACGGCTTGGTTTTGGAAGTCTGCGCTCTTCTTCAAAAACACTTTTGAGGGCGAGTTTGCTTTTGTGTCTACAAATTCAATCACGCAAGGTCAGCCTGTTCCTGCTCTTTTCAAACCTCTATTTGAAGAAGAGAAATGGAAAATTAAGTTTGCTTACCGGACTTTCCCCTGGGATTCTCAGGCTCCCGGTCAGGCTGCAGTTCACTGTGTCATTATCGGTTTTACTCGTTCGGCAAAGTTTACTCGACGTCTTTTTGAATACAACTGGACAGAGAAGACTACTGAGGAAATCCCCGCAGGTAAGAATATTAATGCTTATTTGCTAAGTTCACCGAACCTTCTCGTGGAGAAACGTTCAAAGCCTCTGTCTTCACAAATACCTCCTGTTTTGCGCGGTAGTCAGCCGACAGATGGAGGACATCTAATTATCGAGGTTGAGGACTACGAGCAGGTAATGAATGACACCATCGCAGCTCAGTACGTGCGTCCCTTCCGAATGGGTAAAGAGCTTGTCCAAGGCTTAGACCGCTGGTGTTTGTGGCTAAAGGATGTCAATCCTGCTCATGTTTCTAAGAGCTCAGTCATTAAACAACGTCTGGAAGCTGTTCGTACTATGCGGTTGAATAGCCCCAAAAAGGCAACTCAAGAGTTAGCAAGTACTCCCCACCTTTTTGGTGAGATTCGTCAGCCTGTATCTAACTATGTAGGTATCCCTGCTGTGGTTTCTGAGAATCGTCCATTTTATACAGTGGCGCATCTTTCCGCAGAGGTAATTGCGGGCAATAAGCTATACACTGCTAGCGATCCAGATGGTTTTCTATTCGCTATTATTAGCTCTTCAATGTTTATTACCTGGCAAAAAGCTGTAGGCGGTCGCCTTAAATCAGATTTGAATTTCTCAAATACTTTGGTCTGGAACAATCTTCCGCTACCTCCTATAGATGAAAAATTACGCACCGATATTATTGCGGCTGGCAAGAAAATTTTGACGGTACGTGAGACTTTAGCTGATAAACATGAGGGGGCAGTCTCGTTGGCTGATTTGTATAATCCTCTCGCAATGAGCCCCGAGTTGCTGACAGCGCATCGAGAACTGGACTCATTGGTAGACAAAGCATTCCGCGCTTCAAGAAGGTGTCCTTCTAATATCAAGCGTTTGGAAATCCTGTTCGCCCGTTATGCCGAACTCACGAATACCAAAAATCATAAACTGTAAATACTAAAGACTGTGGGGATTTGATTATTTTCAAATCCCCACAGCCATTTAAGTATTTAATTCCCTATTTTTCCTGAAATAAAGCTTCTTGTAGTGGTTTCCACCCTTCTGCTTCTAACATATCCGTTTCAATGCTTTGAGGAAATGTTGTGCCTACCTCAGCTACATACACAGATACTTTTCCGCGGAAGGATAAAGTTGTACCCTTAAACGTTACATCAATCTTCCAGAGTTCAGGGTCTAGATTAAGCTTTCCATCACAGACAAGGGGCTCTATAAAATGAAGAATTCTTACAACACCCAACATCATCGCAGGCACGGAACAAACCGCCGCATGGTAAGCATGCTCTATCCCCGCAGCATCAGAAAATGTCCTGCGATTTTCATCATCGTGCAACAAAGACCCATACAACCAAGAGCCCGCCAGCTCCTTATTAGAAAATCCTGCCCCTCCATCTCCTGCGCGTTTCCCTTTACCACTAACCGGATAGTCGGGATCAGCCATCTGACACTCATGAAGCAGCTCCAAAACTTTCTTCTTTCCATTATCATCCACAATCTTTTCATATAAAAACGCCAGGACATCCGCATAGAAAATTCCATCAGAAAATAAAAATACCGGGCGAACACGTGCAGCAGCACTCTCAATTTGTTCCGAATGTGGCAATTTGATATCATCAACAGTAATATTAGCGCCCCCACCCTTATTAAAATTTAAAATATTAAATTTGAATTTAACTTCAGACAGTTCTTTCAGTGCTCCAATGTCTTGAGCTAAAGAATGATCCTGAACGATTCGGGCACGTAGCACAAATCGAGCAAGATTATCCATATTAAACTTTTTATAATCTCTACTAGTATTAAATTCCTCTGGCAGCATATTCCTCCAATCAACAGAATTTACGCTGTTTACCAGCCTGCTTCTCTGAAGATAGAGAAGCATCTCTTAAATCCTATGCTGATTCTCTATTTTTGTCTTCAGCTTTGGTCACCGCATGCAAAAGAAGCCACATGCTGTACGAACAGCATGTGGCTTCTTCAGCGTTTATGGGGGTGTTTAGGCGTCCAGCTCGCGGAGCCAGCGGGCCGCCTCCGTACCGTAGTAGGTCAGGATGACGTCCGCACCGGCGCGGTGAATCGAACGCAGCGACTCCAGCACCACGGCCTTGCGGTTAATCCAGCCGTTCGCGGCGGCCGCCTCAATCATCGCGTACTCGCCCGACACCTGGTAGGCGGCCACGGGCACCGGCGAAAATTCCGCCACCTCGCGCACAATATCCAAGTAGCTGCCGGCGGGCTTCACCATGACCATGTCGGCGCCCTCCTCCAGGTCGGCGCGCACCTCCAGCAGCGACTCGCGGCGGTTGGCCGGGTCCTGTTGGTAGGTCTTGCGGTCGCCCTTGAAGGTCGACTCCACCGCGTCACGGAACGGGCCGAAGAACGCCGAAGCGTACTTCGCCGAATACGCCATAATCGACACGTCCTCGAAGCCAGCCTCGTCCAGGGCGGCACGCATGGCCGCAATCTGGCCGTCCATCATGCCCGAGGGCGAAACGGTGTGCGCACCCGCGCGAGCCTGCGAAACCGCCATCTTGCAGTACAGCTCCACGGTCTGGTCGTTATCCACTACGAGCGTGCCGTGGCCGTCATCGACCAGCACGCCGCAGTGGCCGTGGCTCGTGAACTCGTCCAGGCAGGTGTCGGCCATGACCACCAGGTCGTCGCCGAACTCCTCGCGGCACACGGCAATCGCACGGTTCAGGATGCCCTGCGGATCCCATGCGGTCGAGCCGACCTCGTCCTTATCCTCATCGCGGGGAATACCAAACAGGTCGATGCAGCGGATGCCCGCCTCGTAGGCCTCGCGCACGGCGGGGATGATGCTCTCCAGGGTGTGCTGGTACTGACCGGGCATGGAGCGAATCGGCTGCGGCTCGGTAATGCCGTCGCGCACGAAGAACACCTGAATCAGCTGCGAGGGGCGCAGGGTGGTCTCGGCGACGAGGGAGCGCATGGCTGCGGTGGTGCGCAGGCGGCGGGGACGGCGGGTGAGGTTCATGATCTCTCCTGAAAATTCTTACGAAATAATGTGAAGTCTTAGATGAGGGATACTGCGGCGCGCGCCAAATCCCTCGGGGAGGGTGAGTCGGCCTGCACGTGGCGCAGGTTGAGGGCGTGGCAGGCGGATGCGGTGGTCGCCCCAATCGCCACCACCGGCGGCACGGATTCGGGCTCTAGCGCGGGTGCGCCGTCGAGCAGGGCGTGCAAGCGGGAGGGAGCGGTCGCCACGATAACGTCCGGGGCGGGGGGTTCGGGCATGCTCCCTTCAGCTGTGCTCCCCCGCAGGAGGGCGCGGGCGGCGGCAAGGCTCAGCTCGCCGGGCTCCACCCGTTCGGCGGGAACCATGTCGTAGAGCACGCGCGCGGTCACCGACCAGCCCAGGTTTTTGAGGCCCTCGCGCAGGGTCGGGCGGGCGTTGGAGCCCTCCAGAACCAGCACGGCGGCGGGCTTGGTTGAATCAGGCCCGGCCGCGGCTGAATCGGTTGAGACAGCCCCGGCCGCGGGCCCTTCGAGCTCCGCGAGCATGCCGGCGGCGCTCTGAACGCTCGGCTGGAAGTCCGCGTCCAGCCTAAGCTGGGCGCGCACGGCGCGGGCGGTTGCCGCACCCACGCAGGCGATGCGCGCTCCCCCGGAGTGAACCGCGCGGGTGAAGTCCTCACCCCAGAGCTCGGCGCAGGCGCGCACCGTGTGTGCGCTCGTGAAGCTCACCCAGGCGTAGACCCCGGACTCCAGGAGCGCGGGAATACCGCGTAACTCCTCGGTGGCGGGCACGGTGCGTGCCTGCTGCAGGGGCGCGAAGAGCACGCGAGGGGCCGCGGCGTTCCGCAGGCGGTCCTGCGAGGGGTCCCGCGGGCCCTCCCCGTTGTCACCTTCGCTGGTGCTTTCGCGGGCGGACGGTTTAGCGGCCCGCTCAGCCTCCCACTCCTCGGCGAGGGCGCGCGCGAAGGCCGCACCCTGAGCCGCCGAGCGGGTCAGCAGAACCGTGGCGCCCCGTTCGGCGGGGCGTTGCTCCTCGTCCATGGTTACTTGACATCCAGACCGGCCAGGGCGGCGGCACCCATCTGCAGCAGGTCCTCGGCCACGCGCACGCCCAGGCGCTCGGCGCCGGGCACATCCAGCTCGGAGGTCGCGGAGGTGTGACGCAGCAGGTCGGTGCCGTCCGGGGAGGCCACCATCGCGCTGAGCACCAGGTCGCCCTCAACGATCTCGGCGAAAGCGCCGATGGGGGCGGCGCATCCGGCCTCGAGGCGGCGCAACAGGGCGCGCTCGGCGCTGACGGCCAGGCGCGTCTCGTAGTGGTTCGCGGCAATCAGCGCGCGGCCCAGGGAGCGGGTCGGCCGGGCCAGCTCGGCGTCGTCGAGCACGGCCGGATCGGGGTTGCCGAACTCGCTCTCGCGCACCTCCAGGGCCAGGGCGCCCTGGCCGGGGGCCGGTAGCATACGGCTGGGGTCCAGGTACTCGGTAATCAGGTGTTCCTTGCCCAGGCGCTTGAGGCCGGAGACGGCCAGCACCACGGCGTCGCAATCGCCAAGGCGTTCGGTGCCCACGCCGCGGTCGGCGTGCTCGTCGGTCTCGGCGTTCTGACGGAGGACGACCTGCTTGCCGGAGTGCTCCTCGAGGCCCTTCACGCGGCCGATGCGGGTGCCCACGTTACCGCGGATATCCACGATCTCGAGGTCGGGTCGCAGGGCTCGTAGCTGGGCGGCTCGGCGCGGCGAGCCGGTGCCCACGCGGGAGCCCTCCGGCAGGGTGTCGACGGTCAGGCCGTCGCGAGCCACGAGGGCGTCGCGCGGGTCCTCACGCTTGAGGGTTGCGGCGACGACCAGGCCGGGGCAGGGTGCGGAGGGCAGGTCCTTCAGGGAATGGACGGCCATGTCCACGCGCTGCTCGGCGGGGGCGTCGGCACCGTCCAGCAGGCGCTGGCGCAGGGCGGCGGCGAACACGCCGGTGCCGCCCAGGGTGGCCAGCGGGCCGGTGAGCACGTCGCCCTCGGTCTTGACGGTGCGCAGCTCAAAGCTCACGCTTTCGGCGGGCTCACCGCCCGGCTGATGCTTGGCGTAGAGCTCGGTGACGGATTCGGCCGCCAGACGGCTCTGGGTGAGCGCGAGCGCGGAGCCTCGGGTGCCCAGAATATACTCGCTGTGGCTCATTTCTCTCCTGCTCTAGTCCTCTTCGGACCGGTCGGTGCATCCGATGCAATATTCGGCGATGACGGGTTTCTCCGCGCCACGGCCCGGCTTGCAACAGCCCGGCTCGCACTCGTCGAACCAGCCGTACTGGCCGCTCGCGCTCGGAGCGCAGACGCTCTCGCGTCCGGGGCGCAGGTCGGCGGGAATACCGTTTTCCACGCGCTCCTCAATCAGGCGGCGCAGCGACTCCACGTACGCCGGATGCGTACCGGGGGTCGGGGTGCGCACGGCCACCACGCCCAGGCGCTCGCAGGTGTCCAGGGCCTCGGTGTCGAGGTCCCACTTCACCTCCATGTGGTCGGAGACGAAGCCGAGGGGCACCAGCACGACGCCTTCCACGGGGGCCTCGCCGTCCTCGCCGGGGTTGGCGGGGGTGGGCAGCGCCTCCAGGGCGTCGTTGACGTCCGGTTCCAGCCAGGGCATGGACGGCGGGCCGGAGCGGGACTGGTACACCAGCTCCCACTCGACGTTCTGCAGAAGCTGCGGGGCCTCATCGCGCACGAGCGAAAGCACGGCGCGGGCGACCTGCAGGTGCTTCTCCACGTAGGCGGAGCCGCCCTCATAGTTCACGCCGCGCGGGCCCGCCTCATTCGCCGCGGAGGTGGGTACCGAGTGGGTGCAGAACATGATGCGCAGGCGCGGGTTCTGCGAACCGCTCTCGCGGGCGGCAAGCTGTTCGCGCACCGTGGCGAGGCCGTCCTTCAGCCCGTCGGCGAAGGCGCGGGCGAAGCCGGGAACGTCAAAGAACTGGCGGATCTTGCCCACGTGCATGCGGCCCTCCAGGCCGAGCTGCTGAAGCGCGATGCCGTAGTCCTCGCGGTACTGGCGGCAGCTTGAGTAACCCGGGTAGGCGCTGGTGGCCAGCACCAGCACGTTGCGGTGGCCGTTCTCGTAGGCCTCGGCGAGCACGTCCTTCACGTAGGGCTTCCAGTTGCGGTTTGCCCAGGTAATCGGGATGCGCGGGCCGCGCTCGGCCAGCGCCTGCTGTAGCGCGGCGAGCAGGGCGCGGTTCTGCTCGTTAATCGGCGAGACACCGCCGTTGGCGCGGTAGTGGGTGGCGACCTCTTCGAGGCGCTCGTCCGGGATGCCGCGGCCGGCGGTCACGTTGCGCAGGAACGGGATGACGTCCTCTTGGCCCTCGGGGCCGCCGAAGGAGGAGAGAATCACCAGGTCGTAGGGGCGGGGTTCCTCGGCGCGAACACGGATGATGGTCCGCTCGCTGCGGTACTCCCCCAGGGTCTGCTCGGTCAGCCGCGCCGGGCCGTTGGAGGCCGTGTTGGCGGGATCGGTGCGGTTAGGAATGACATCATCGGGCAGGAGGGAGCCGTTCAGGGTACCCTCGCCCGAGGGGTTTGTGTGTGCGGGGGCGAAACGCGCGGGACGCGCCGCCACCCCGGCCGCGCCGGCGGCGGAGGACGCAACCGAGGTGTTCTCGGCGGCGGCCTCTACCGCGCTGGACGAACCGGGGTGGGAGCAACCGCATCCGCGGGTAGCGCCGTGAGGCTGTTGGCTCACGCCAGAACCTCGGCTACTTCATCGGCACCGATGCGACGACCGGTGTAGAAGGGGGTGTCTTCACGAACGTGCAGGCGAGCCTCGGTGTTGCGGAAGTGGCGCATCAGGTCGACCAGGTCAACCAGCACAGGTGCTTCGAGAGCCAGGACCCACTCATAGTCGTTCAGGCCGAACGATGCGACGGTATTGGCCAGAACCTGCGGGAAGTCGATGGCCTTCATGCCGTGGTTCTTCAGCATCTCGGCGCGACGCTCGGGGTTCATGTAGTACCAGTCGTAGGAGCGCACGAAGGGGTACACGCAGACCCAAGCCTCGGGGGCCTTGCCGCGGGCGTAGGCGGGTGCGTGGTTGCGGGTGAACTCGGCCTCGCGGTGAACGCCCATGGTGGACCAGACGATGGTGGTGCCGGAGAACAGTGCGGTGCGGCGAATCTTGCGCACGGCTGCCTGCAGCTTCTCGGGGCTCTGACCGTGGGTCCAAATCATGATGTCGGCGTTGTCGCGCATTGCGGAGACGTCGTAGATGCCGCGCAGGGTCACGCCCTCGGCGGCCAGCTGCTCGGCAACCTTCTCGAACTCGGCGCGGGCCTCGTCGGTGTTAGCCTCTGCCGGGCGTGCGCCGGAGCGTGCGAACACGGTGTACAGGGCGTAGTGCAGGGTTTCGCCCTCTTCGCGGCCGCGACGGTTCTCGTCGGCTGCGGAGTGCTGAACAGCGTAGCCCTTGGGAGCGCCACCGTAACCCTGGCCGGGGTGGGTGTAACCGCCGTGGCCGTGGCCGCCCTGTGCTGCGTGGGGGTGAGACATGGTTCTTCTCTTCCTTTCCTCAGCGGTAACCCGCTGTTCGTGGTGTGTGGCTTCCGTAGCCGTGCACCGGTTGATTGGTGAATATTCTGCGCTCTTCCCGCCCGAAGCGGTAGGAGGCATCCCACAGGCGTGGGAAGTCTTTGAGGGATGCTACGCGCCCTTGGGCTTGGTGCCGGGGGCGGTCGCCGCATCCTGCTTGGGTTCGGGGGCCTTTACGCCCTCCCAGTTCTGGGCGGCGTGGGTGATGAGGCGGTCCATCTGCTCGTAGGTGTCGCGCACCGTGGCCACGAGGCCCGAGCCTGCGGCCCAGGAGCCGACGGTGCTGAGCGTGCCCAGCTCGCTGGCGCGCTCGCGGAACTCCTGCACGCGCTTGCGGTGACCCGGCGTGGAGGCGGGCAGAACACCGCGCCAGCGCACGACGTCCGCATCCACCAGATTGTTGCGGGTGAGGGCTACATCCATCATGCGGGTTGCGTCACGCAGGGCCAGGGTGATGAGCTGCTCGTCGGCCAGGGCGACCTCGGAGAAGCGGGAGTCCTCGCCACCTCGGCCGTAGGACAGGCGCACCACGTGGCGGTCCGGGCCGGCCTCGTCAGCCACCCACTGCCACTTGGCGGTCGCGTGGGTCAGGGCCTTGGCGCGCACGGCGGTGGCCTGTTCCGAGACGAGCAGGCCGGTGCCGCGCGGGTGCTTGTTCAGGTCGGGGGCGTCAACGACGAGGGTCACGAGAGCGACCTCGGGGCCGGGTTCCACGGCGGGCAGCGCGGTGGAGACGTGCGGGCCGATGAGACGCGCTACAGTCGGGCCGTCGGTGGCGAGCACCAGGTAGTCGGCGTAGAGGGGCGTGTTCTCGCCGTCGGTGGTGTGGCGCTGGATGATGAACCACTGGCCGGTGGATTCGTCGCGGTCCACGGCGATGACGTCAAAGTTGGTCACGATGCGCACACCGGCCTCGTAGAGTTCCTCCACGAGACGCTCGGAGAGCTGGTTCATGCCGCCCACGATGCCCGCAACCTGCGAGCCGGCGGGGGCCGCCGAACGGAAGGCGGCCGCGGCAGCCGAGAGGGAGCCGTGCTTGCGCAGGGCCGCGCGCAGGCCGGGGATGGTGGCGTCCACATCCAGGTTGTCGGGGTGGCTCGAGTACACGCCCGAGACCACGGGTGCGACCAGGTTGTCGAGCACCTTCTGGCCCATGCGCAGGCGCACGAGCTCGCCCAGGGTCTTCGCCTTCTCGCCCACGGAGGCGGGCAGGAGACGGTCCAGCTGGGCGCGGCGCAGACCGCTCTTACCGATAACGGGGATCAGCGACTTATCGCTCACGTTGCCGGGAATACCCACGATGCCGGTGCTAGGGGTGCGGCGGGCGCCCTGCGGCAGGTACAGCCAGGAGCCGTAGGAGTGCGGGGTAACAATCTGGTCGCCCAGGCCGAGCTCCTCGACGAGTTCGCGCACGATGGGGCTACGGGTTGCGAAGGATTCGGCGCCGGAGTCCAGCAGCAGGCCGCCGACCTCGTGCGCGCCCACGGCACCGCCGAGGTGGGGGCGCTGCTCGAGCAGGGTCACGCGCAGGCCGGCCGCGGCGAGGCGGCGGGCCGCAATCAGACCGGAGGGGCCGCCGCCGATGACGATGGCGGTGGGCGCCTTATCGTTGGCGCGGTGGGCCGCTCGTGCCGACAGACGTGCGGTGGAGGACTGTCCCTGCGCGGTGTATCGGTGCGCCTGGTTATCGTGATTCCCCATGATTGGTTCTCCTTTATCTGTCAGCTGGTGCCGGTGGTCGTGGGTTCCCACGGTGCCGATTCTACGCCGGCCCCGCGAGTTCGTCGCCCTAGTTCGCCGTCTTCTCGTGAATGTAGCGAACCAGGTCGGTCAGTACCTGCGGGTCGGTGGTCGGGGGTACGCCATGGCCGAGGTTCACCACGTGCGAGGGGGCGGCGGAGCCTTCGGCGAGGACTTCGTCCACGTGCGCGTAGAGGCTTTCGGGGCCCGCGGCGAGCAGGGCCGGGTCGATATTGCCCTGCAGGGGCACCGCGCCGTTGAGCAGGGTGTTTGCGGCGGAGAGCGGCAGGCGGTAGTCCACACCGATGACGTCCGCGCCGGCCTCGTGCATCGCGGGCAGCAGCGCGGCGGTGCCGGTGCCGAAGTGGATGCGCGGCACGCCGTACTCGCGCACCGCGTCCAGGGTCTCGGCGGAGTGCTGCTGCACGTAGCGGCGGTAGTCGCCCTCGCCGAGGGAGCCCGCCCACGAGTCGAAGAGCTGCACGGCGGAGGCGCCCGCCTCAATCTGCGCACGCAGGAACTGGCCGGCGGTGCGGGCGGCCCAGGAGGCCAGTTCGTGCCAGGCGGCGGGGTCGGCGTGCATCATGGTGCGCGGGCGCAGGTGGTCGCGGGAGGGGCCGCCCTCGACCATGTAGGCGGCCACGGTGAAGGGTGCGCCGGCGAAGCCGATGAGCGGGGTGTCGCCGAGCATTTCGACGGTGGCGGCGATGGCCTCACGGATGGGGTCCAGGGCGCTTTCGGTCAGTTCGGGCAGGGCGCGCACATCCTCGAGGGTGCGCACGGGGCGGTCGAGGACCGGACCCTTACCGGGCACGATGTCCACGTTGACGCCCGCGAGCTTCATGGGAATCACGATGTCGGAGAAGAAGATGCCGGCGTCGACCTTGTGGCGGCGGACGGGTTGCACGGTGATTTCCGCGGCCAGTTCGGGGGTGAGGCAGGCTTCCAGCATGGGGATGCCCTCGCGTACCCGGCGGTACTCGGGCAGGGAGCGGCCGGCCTGGCGCATGAACCAGACGGGGCGGTGGCTTGAGGGGCGGCCGGTGAGGGCCTGGAGCATGGGCGAGGATGCGGCGGTTCCGGCGCGCAGGGGGTGCTGTGCGGGTAGGTGCGCGAGCTGCTCGTCGGTGAGCAGGGGGCGCTGTGCGTCGGTGGGGTGCGTGGGCAGGGTCTGCGAGGGTGCAGAGCTTTCGGCCGGAAGTGTGTGCTGCTGGTTTTCGCTCATAGTGTCTAGTGTGACAGGTTTATGTGGGCGTTTTTACGACACTTTGTCACGCTTAGGTTCCCCCAAGGTTCACTATGTTACGTGTCAGGTTTACCTTATCTGACCCGCGATGTAGCGGGAGCAGGGCGAGGCTATTCGCGGCCACCAATGAATAAAACCCCTAGTGGGAGGCTTATAGGGCGCTATTTGGTGCACCGAGAGCCACCCGGAAGTGATTATTTATACATTGGGCCATATAACCCGCGACGACCCGTGTTTATTTTCCTTATCTCTCGTGCCTATTTTTTGAACCCTTTAGAAAGTAGTTGCTCCCCGTTATTCCTCATCCGCACCCCGCCAACATGACACTTCACGAAGTCACTTAGGTTATGCGCGCTTTACAGCCCGTCACCCCCGGCGGTTATGATTAGTCACTAGTGAGTACTTATGCATTTGTGGCATCGCACCACACAGTAGATCTAACCACCGTCGCTGCCCTGAGCGCCGGTGCCTCTGGCATACCCGACGTCCTCTCTAGCGACGACGCCTGTCAGCTGGGCGTGACCGGTTCGGTGGTCCTGGCCACCTGCAACCGCCTCGAGATGTACGTCCAGCTCCCCATTGCCGCGCACCTGCCCGCCGTCCGCGACATGATTACCTCCAGCATCTCCGGTCAGTCTGGGCTGGATTCCGCGCTCGTCTCCGGCAGCTTCGACCTGTACGAGGGCGAGGACGCCGTCCGCCACCTGCTGACGGTCGCCTCCGGCCTGGAGTCCGCCGTCGTGGGTGAGCGCGAGATTGCCGGCCAGGTACGCCGCGCCCTCGCCTCCGCCCAGGAGAAGGCACAGCGGGATGAGCGCCCCCTGCCCGGCGAGCTGGTTCAGCTCTTCGAACACGCCGCGCACACGGCCCGCCAGGTCGGCCAGCACACCCTCCTGGGCTCGCAGGGACGCTCCATCGTCTCTGTGGCCCTGGATTTGGCCGACGAGGTGACCGAGAAGGATTGGCCCACCCGCCGCGCCCTGGTATTCGGCACCGGCGCCTACGCGGGCGCCACGATTGCGGCCCTGCGCGACCGCGGCTGCACCGACATCTGGGTGAACTCCCGTTCCGGACGCGCCCCCGAGTTCGCCGCCAAGCGCGATGTTTTCGCGGTGCCCGAGGGCGGCATGGAGCAGGCCATGGCCGAGGCCGACCTGATTATCGGTTGCTCGGGCGGCTCCGCGCCGCTTCAGCCCGAGCAGATTCCCGCCGGTCACCACACAATCCTCGACCTGGCCCTCTCGCGCGACTTCGATCCCTCTGTGGCCGACCTGCCGAACGTCGAGCTGATTACGCTCGAGTCGGTGCGCCTGGCCGCCCCCGAAGAGACCGAGGAGGCCGTGGCCACCGCGCTGCGCATCGTGGAGTCCGAGCTGGCCGCCTTCCTGTCACGCCAGCGCGCCCGCACGATTGACTCGGCCATTGTGGCCCTGCGCTCGCACACGATGGCGGTGCTCGACTCCGAGCTGGAGAAGGCCCGCAACCAGTTCGGATGCGGTGCCGCCGCCGAGCAGCTGGAAATCGCGATGCGCCGCACCGTGAAGTCCCTGTTGCACACCCCGACGGTGCGCGCGAAGATGCTGGCGGCTCAGGGCCGCACGGACGAATACGTGCACGCACTGGAGGTTCTGTACGGTATTCAGGTTGCTGACGACTAGGCGATAGAGCTTGTGTATTGGGCCCGGCGAACATGCGCGCCGGGCCCTTTCCGTGCCCGCTGTACCCGGCATATGCTCAGCCCAGCTCGCTCTCAGCCCGGGGCGAAGTGCCCGCGGCGGGCCGTACCGCGGGGCACTCGCGCGCTAGAGTAGAGGGTAGAGACAAAACGAAGCAGAGGCGCGCCCCGACCGCGGTTGGCCGGCGGCGAGCCCCGAAAGCATCCGCAAGGAGAACCATGGAAATCAAGATTGGCGTTCGCCACAACACCCGCGAAATCGTTGTCGAGACCAGCGAGGCTAAGGAAATTCTCACCGAGAAGGTCACCAAGGCCATCGAGGACGGCTCGATCCTAGAAATCATGGACGATAAGGGCAACACCACCCTGATTCCCGGCAGCCAGATCAGCTACGTCGAGCTCGGTAGCGACGCCAAGCGCCACGTGGGCTTCGGCATCGGCGCCTAATCGCCGCATCGTACCCTGCACGCCCCGCCCTCCGCGATTCACCCGCGGAGCGGCGGGGCATTGCGCATCCGCGGGGCCTCTCGCAGTATTCCTCACCCCTTTCCGCGTTCCTCCCGCACGCCTCCGCAACGGCCGCGAGGGGCGTACACCACAGCCTCCCGATGGTGCGTTCCGGAGCGATCCGGGTTAATATTGAGGGGTTAAGTGAATGACCGGTCGTACCCACCCTGTACCCCGAGTATCACGCCGCAGCGCGGCACCGCACCCCGGCACCCCCTACGCCGGGCGGCGAGCCCGCAACACCGCACCGGCCCACCCGCCGGACCGGCTCGAGCGCGGCGTTCTCGGCAGAATTTCCCGCACTAGAATTTCCCGCGGCCGGCTTTCGATATCGACCGGCCATTGCACAGCCCCGCTGGCACTGGCCCCTACCCCTTCGGGGAGACGACACACCCCGCGCGCGGGGTAGAAAGATACGGTCCAGTGACTGATACGAATACGCAGGAAACCGCTCAGCAGCCCAAGTCCTTCGCGGACTTCGGCGTACGCCAAGACATTAGCGACGCCCTCGCCGAAGTGGGCATCACCTCCCCCTTCCCCATTCAGGAGCTCACCCTTCCCGTGGCCCTGTCCGGCCAGGACATCATCGGCCAGGCCAAGACCGGTACCGGTAAGACCCTCGGCTTCGGTCTGCCCACCATCCAGCGCGTGGTCGGCCGCGACGACGAGGGCTGGGCCGACCTGGAGTACCCCGGCGCACCCCAGGCCCTGATTCTGGTTCCCACCCGCGAGCTCGCCATTCAGGTGGGCGACGACCTGGCTCTCGCCGCGAAGCTGCGCAACGCCCGCGTCGCAACCCTCTACGGTGGCGTGCCGATTGAGCCGCAGGCCGAGCTGCTGCGCCGCGGCCTGGAAGTGGCCGTGGGCACCCCCGGCCGCATCATCGACCTGTACAAGCAGGGCTTCCTGAACCTCAAGCAGGTCAAGATTGTGGTCCTCGACGAGGCCGACGAAATGCTGGACCTGGGCTTCCAGCCCTCGGTAGAGAAGATTCTCAGCTACCTGCCCGAGAAGCGTCAGAGCATGCTGTTCTCCGCCACCATGCCCGGCCCCGTGATTGCCATGGCGCGCCAGTACATGACCAAGCCCATGCGCATTAGCGCCGCCGACCCCGAGGACGCCTCGAAGACCAAGGCGTCGATTCGCCAGGTCGTCTACCGCGCCCACCACCTCGACAAGGACGAGATGATTGGCCGCATCCTACGCGCCACGGGCCGCGGCCGCACCATCATCTTCACCAAGACCAAGCGTGACGCCGCCCGCGTGGCCGAGGAGCTCGTCAACCGCGGCTTCGCGGCCGCTCCCCTGCACGGCGACCTGAACCAGGTGGCCCGCGAGCAGGCGCTGAAGGCTTTCCGCACCGGCAAGGTCGACATCCTGGTCGCCACCGATGTGGCCGCCCGCGGTATCGACGTCGACGACGTGACCCACGTGATTAACCACCGTGTGCCCGAGGACGAGAAGACCTACCTGCACCGCACCGGGCGCACCGGCCGCGCGGGCAACGAGGGTACCGCGATCACCCTGGTAGACTGGGACGACCTGCCCCGCTGGAAGGCCATCAACGACGCCCTCGAGCTGGGCGTGCCCGAACCCGTGGAGACCTACTCCTCCTCCGAGCACCTCTTCTACGACCTAAACATTCCGCTCGGCACGAAGGGCCGCCTGCCCCGCGAGGAGCGCGTGGCCGAGGGCATGGGCGACGAGTTCTTCGCCAACGCCCGCGAGGAGCGCGAAAGCCGTGACGGTCGCGGTTCCCGCCGCGATTCCCGTGGACGCGGTGGCCGTTCCCGCGATGGCGAGAAGGGCGGCCGCCGCGGTGGCCGTTCCCGCGATGGCGAGAAGGGCGGCCGTTCCGAGGGCCGCCGCCGCTCTGAGCGCTCGGCTGAGCGTTCCTCCGAGCGTTCGGGTTCTGAGCCCGAGGCACCCCGCGCCGAGCGTGCGCCCCGCCAGCGTCGCCGCACCCGCCGCGTTGAGGGCCAGCCGGTGGAGGGCAAGTCCGCGGAGCGTCAGCCGCGCCGCCGCACCCGCCGCCGTTCCTCCGAGCGTTCCGGCGCCGAGCGCCCCGGTGCTGAGGGCTAGGGTTGGGTATCTCAGTATCCCCGGCGCCCGCCGTGCCCTCCCCCGCCGAGCCGGGTGACGCCTCCGCGCAGCCCGGCCTGCGTTCGGGCACGTTCGACCCGCAGGGCCCCTCCCTGATTGTGCAGGCCGATAACCTGCACTACCTGCGCGAGCTACCCGACGGCGCGTTCACGGTCATCTACATTGACCCGCCCTTCAACACGGGCAAAAAGCAGACGCGCCGCACGCTGAGCTCGGAGGCCTCCGAGAAGGGCGACCGCACCGGGTTCAAGGGCAAGAGCTACTCGAGCACCCTGCAGACCCTGGCGAGCTACAACGACTCCTTCGAGGACTATTGGGCGTTCCTGGCCCCGCGCATTGAGCAGGCGCACCGCCTGCTCGCGCAGGACGGCACCCTGTACCTGCACCTGGATTGGCGCGAAGTGCACTACGTGAAGATCATGTGCGACATGATTTTTGGACGTGAGAACTTCATTAACGAGCTGATTTGGGCGTACGACTACGGCGCGAAGTCCACGCGCCGCTGGCCGACCAAGCATGACAACATCCTCGTGTACGCGAAGGATCACCGCAGCTACTACTTCAACACCGCCGAGGTAGACCGCGAACCGTACATGGCCCCCGGCCTGGTGACCGAGGAGAAGGCCTCGCGCGGCAAGCTCCCCACGGACGTGTGGTGGCACACGATTGTCTCGCCGACGGGTAAGGAGAAGACGGGTTATCCCACGCAGAAACCCACCGGCCTGCTGCGCCGCATGATTGCGGCAAGCTCCCGCCCGGGCGATTGGGTGCTGGATTTCTTCGCGGGTTCGGGGTCGACGGGCGCGGCGGCGGCTCAGCTGGGCCGCAAGTTCGTGTGCGTGGACCAGAATCCCCCGGCGATTGAGGTCATGGCGAAGCGCCTGAACGTGGACCCGGTCTCTTTCGAGGCGTACCGCGGCGTGCCCCGCGGGGCGAGCGTGCTGTTCACCCCCAAGCGCACGGTGGGCGTGCGCGGCGGCACGAGCCGAGACGCGCTGACGGCGGCGAGCCGCCACGCGCTCAAGGCTGTGCTGGAGACGCTGACCGAGACGACCCGCCCGGTTGAGGGCGCCTCGTGCAAGTTCGTGCGTCACTCCTCAATGGATGCGGTGGACCGGAAGATGCGCGTCGACGGGCGGAACGAACTGCGCCGCCAGCGCCAGCGCCAGGCGCGCGCGAAGGCTCGCGCGGCGCGGACTGCGGAGGCGGCCGCCTCCACGGCCGAGGAGGTGCTGCAGCACCGGGCCTCCCGCGAGAGCCTGTAACCGCGCGGCCGGTTCTGCTTTTCGGGCCGGCTCAGCTCGTTCGACCTGCCCGGTAATTCAGGCCGGTTTAGCCGCGCCGCCAGGGGCGCAACCCGTATACGAAAAGGGGCGGGACGGAATCTCAGGAGATTTCGTCCCGCCCCTTCGTGCGTTCGATGAATAGGCGTGAATAGGTGCGGCCCGTCGGGTGCCCTACGCGATTTGTTCGCGGATGCGCGCCACCGTGGCCGCGTCCGTCGTGTTTTCGCCCAGCAGGTTCGGCTTGCCCGCGCCGTGGTAGTCGCTCGAACCGGTCACCAGCAGGTCGGTGCCCGCCGCGCGGCGCTCCTCGATAAACTTCAGCAGGCGCGCCCGGTCTTCCGCGGAGTTCTCGCGGTGGTACACCTCGACGCCGGCTAGGCCCGCATCCACCAGCTTGCCCAGGTACTCCAGGCTCAGGGCGGGCCCGCGCATCGTGCTCATGGGGTGCGCGATGACCGGCACGCCGCCGGCCTCGCGCACCAGGCGCACCGCCTCCACCGGGTCAAGGGCCTGCTGGGGCACATAGTAGGGGCTGCCCGTGTAGAGCAGGCGGTTGAAGGCCTCGGTGCGGTCCCGCACGATTCCGGCAGCGACCAGCGCGTCGGCGATATGCGGTCGGCCCACTGCGGCGTTGCCCTCCCCCACCTGTGCGAGCACGTCGTCCCAGGTCAACGGGTAGTCGGCGGCCAGGCGTTCGAGGATGGCGCGGGCGCGACCCTCGCGGCTGAGGCGAATCTGCTCCACGCGGTGTGCAAGCTCGGAGTGCACCGGGTCGAAGCCGTAGGCCAGCAGGTGAATTGTCTTCGTGCGGGGGCGGTCCTCGGTGTAGTGGTAGCGGCAGGAGAACTCGGCGCCGGGCAGAAAGTCCAGGCCGTGTTCCTCGGCCAGGCGCGAGGCCCTATCCCACCCGGATGCGGTGTCGTGGTCGGTCAGGGCGAACCCGGCCAGCCCGGTTTGGGCGATGAGCGGCACCAGCTCTTCAAGGCTCTGGGTGCCGTCTGAGATGGCGGAGTGGATGTGCAGATCGTAGCGTCCGTTGTGCTCTCGACGTTCCGGGGTCGTCGGGGCCGTCGGGTTCGTCTCTGCCTGGCTCATGTGCCGCTCCGTCTCCTCACCCCGTACGGGTGCCCGCGCCGCCTCACGCGGCGGGGCCCGTTTCTCGGGGATTTGTGTCTGAATGGTGTCTACGGTATCTTTCTCTTCTTCCACCCTACCAACATTGGCGGCGGCCCACCGGCTATTTGGTCGTGGGGACCCGAATATGCGCCCATCTGTGGCGAAGGCGATATGATTAAGGCATGACTGAGAACAATAAGAAGAGCACCGAAGCTCAGAAGACTGATCACCGCAGCACCCCTAAAGCGTCTGCGTTTACCGAATTCATCGCTAAGGACTGGGCCAAGGCCGAGGACGGCGGCTACACCCGCGAGCCCGTCGCCGACTACGCCGCTAAGCGTCGCGCCAAGATTTCCAAGGCTTTCCCCGGCGAGCGTCTGGTTCTGCCCGCAGGCCCGCTGAAGGTCCGTTCGAACGACTGCGATTACCGCTTCCGTCCGCACTCGGCCTTCGCTCACCAGACCGGTCTGGGCGTCGACCACGAGCCGGACGCCGTGCTGATTTTTGAGCCCGTCGAGGAGGGTACCGGCGATAACGGTTCCAACCACGAGGTGACCCTGTACTTCCGCCCGCTGGCCGGCCGCGACACCACCGAGTTCTACGCCGATGCACGCTACGGCGAGTTCTGGGTTGGCCCCCGCCCGACCTTGAAGGAGTTCTCGGAGCGTTTTGGCATCCGCACCCGCGACCTGTCCGAGCTTGAGGTGGCCATCACCAAGAACGCCGGCAACCAGGGTCTGGGCGGCGTGAACATCCGCCTGGTCCGCAACGTTGACCCGGCTGTTGACGCTCTCGTCGACACCTCCCGCTACAACACCGGCGTGGAGCTGGAGCAGGCTGACAAGCTGGACTCCGAGCTGGCTGTGGCTCTTTCCGAGGCTCGCCTGATTAAGGACGAGATTGAGGTTGAGAACCTGAAGCGTTCGGTCGCCATGACCGTGAAGGGTTTCGAGGAGGTTGTGCGCGAGCTACCCAAGGCTGTGAAGCACCACCGTGGCGAGCGCGTGGTTGAGACCGCGTTCTTCTCCGTGGCACGTACCGACGGTAACGACCTGGGCTACGACACCATCGCGGCCTGCGGTAACAACGCAACCATCCTGCACTGGATCCGCAACAACGGCACCGTGGACGAGGGCAAGCTGCTGCTGCTGGACGCAGGTGTTGAGGACGACACCCTGTACACCGCTGACGTGACCCGCACCTTCCCCGTGAACGGTAAGTTCACTGAGGTTCAGGCAAAGGTCTACAACGCCGTGCTGGATGCCGCCGACGCCGCATTCGCCGTGGCTAAGCCGGGCACCAAGTTCTACGAGATTCATGAGGCCGCCATGAACGTTCTGGCGCACCGCCTGGAAGAGTGGGGCCTGCTGCCGGTTTCCGCTGATGTTTCGCTCACCGTTGAGGGCGGTCAGCACCGCCGCTGGATGCCGCACGGCACCAGCCACCACCTGGGCCTGGACGTGCACGACTGCGCGCAGGCTAAGGCTGAGCTGTACATGTGGGCCGAGCTGGAGCCGGGCATGGTCTTCACCATCGAGCCGGCCCTGTACTTCAAGGACGAGGACCTGTCGGTTCCCGAGGAGTACCGCGGCATCGGCATCCGCCTGGAGGACGACGTGCTCTGCACCGAGGACGGCAACGTGAACCTCTCCGCTGCACTGCCCCGCACCGTCGAGGAGATTGAGGAGTGGATGGCTAAGCTCTCCAAGGAGGCGTAACCGTCCCCGCCGGATGTACCGGTTAGTACCGGTTGTCTATGCATGAGGAAAGCCCCTCACCGAGTGAATCGGTGAGGGGCTTTCGCGTCTCTTCTATGTTGCTTCTCTGCCTGTTTCTTGGCCTGTTTTCTGCCGTGAGGGGCGGGTTTAGGGCTATTTGTGTCAGGCCTATTCGGAGTCCTTCGAGGACTTATCGTGCAGGCCCTGCGGGCGCGGGGTGGGACGCTCGGGCTTGGGCTGAATCAGTTTGGCGTATTCCTCCGGGTCGTCCACGCGCAGGCCGAAGCGCTGAGCCGGACGCTTCTGCGCATCCGGCTTCTGCTCGGTAGCCTGCGCGCTGTTTACCTGTTCGGCGGTTGCCGCCTCCCGGACGGCGGGCTGAACGCTCTGCGCGGGCTGGACGGGCGCGGGCATGTTCTGGGCCGCGCTCTGCGCCATCGTGTTCTGCGCGGTGGTATCGCGCTCGGGCAGGTTCTGGTTCGGGGCGGGCTGGCTACCGGCCTGCGAACGGTAGGAGGGCGCCTTCGGGGCACCGGTCGGAACCGGCGCACCGTTCATCGAGACGGTGCTCTGCGCGGCACGCGCCTGCGAAGCTTCCGGGGCGGTCGCCGCACGCGCGGCCGCAACCGCGGCAGAGAAGCGGGAATGACCGCCCAGCACGCGGCGCGCCTCCTGGGCGTACTCCGGCAGCGCGTACAGCACGGTACGCGAGGGAATCGCCTCGGTGCGCATGGGGTAGCGAACCCCGCGGCCGCGGCGCAGGTCGAACACGCGCCACAGCACAAAAATGGCCACTGAAATCGGCACCGTTGAGAGCAGCGCGCTCATAAAGTTCGTGCCGCCGGCCGCCACAAACATCGAGTACAGCAGGCCGATCATGACGCCCTGGATGGCGGATACCAGCAGGGCGCGGCCGTAGCCGGTCTGCACGGGGTACTCCACCTGACGGATGCCGTCGTTGACCAGGTACAGGGCCGTCACCGGGAACTGCTGCTCGTTCAGCACGTCAAAAGCGGATAGCGCGTCGTCGTGGCGCACGAAGGAGGCGACCGGCTCACCACTCGGCAGGGGGTGGCCGTTGGCCTGGGCCAGGCGCGAGGCCATAAACGAAGAGGGCGGGGTGTTGGGCAGATTCGGCAGCTGAGAAGTCATGGCATTAATTGTACCGGCCTGTCCGGGCCCGGCCGCGGGGCTTCCCTGCGGGCACCGCTGAGAACGAGAACGCTCAAAGTGCGATTCCAGGCGGCGGAGCGTACCCTAGAGGGGTGAGCAATTCTAAGTTCAGCGCCCCCAGCAAGATTTACATTGCCCGCCTTCTGGGCCTCGACGTTTTTGACCCCTTCGGTGACCGCCTCGGCCGGCTCCGCGATGTTGTCGTGCTCAAACGCGGCCTGGGTGCCTCCATTGCCGGCGCCCGCCCCGCCAAGGGCACCGAACCGATTGTCGTCGGCATCATCGTTGAGGTGCTCGGCAAGAAACGCGTGTTCATGCCCATGACCCGCGTGCGCAGCATCGACGCCTCCCAGATTATTTCGACCGGCCTGGTGAACCTGCGCCGCTTCGAGCAGCGCAACTCCGAGACCCTCATCGTCGGTGAGCTCTTCGACCGCCGCGTACGCCTGCTTGACGGCAGCGGCGACGCCGTTATTGAAGACGTCGCCATTGAGCAGCGCCGCAACGGCGACTGGGGCGTGACCGAGCTGTTCGTCTCCCGCGTCAGCTCCGGCTCCAGCACGTGGCGCCGCCGTTCCAAGGAGACCCTCATCGTCGACTGGGACGAGGCGGTGCTCTCCACCGACGTGGAGCCGCAGGCGGCAACCGCGTTCGTGGCCAACCACGAAAACTCCAAGCCTGCCGACCTGGCGGACGCCATCCACGAGATGAGCGATAAGCGCATGGTCGAAATCGCCGCCGAGCTGCAGGACGAACGCCTCGCGGACGTTCTGCAGGAGCTGCCCGCCGAGGACCAGGTGCAGATTCTTTCGCACCTGGACGACGAGCGTGCCGCGCAGGTCCTGGAGGAGATGGAACCGGACGACGCGGCCGACCTGCTCATCGAGCTGGACGACGCCCAGCGTGAGAAGCTGCTGGAACTCATGGAGCCCGACGAGGCGGACGACGTGCGTCGACTGCTCGAATACGACGAGGGTACCGCCGGTTCGCTCATGAACCCGGTACCGATTATCCTCTCCCCCGAGGCGACCGTTGCCGAGGCGCTTGCGCACATCCGTGCCGAGGAAATTCCTCCGGCAATGGCGGCTGCCGTCATGGTGACGCGCCCGCCCCTGGAAACCCCGACGGGTAAGTACCTGGGCCTGGTGCACATGCAGAAGCTGCTGCGCGTGCCGCCGAGCGAGCCCATCGGCCACATCCTCGACACCGACACTGAGCCTGTCTCTGACCAGGCAAGTTTGGAAGAGCTGGCACGCGTGC
>ERZ772999.24-NODE-24-length-101259-cov-5.973884_pt1 | contig 101259 bp, 96 predicted proteins | sample MGYA00511467_ERZ772999 | MGnify/ENA primary metagenome ERZ772999 (study PRJEB29015, sample SAMEA2738064) | human oral metagenome | biome: human oral; feature: human-associated habitat; material: saliva | place: China | collected 2218 ... | reverse complement strand
CTACATCCCCAACCATTAAGTAATCACGACTAATTGGTTTTGGAGAGAAAATACCAACATCCACAACATCAAAAGTTTTCCCATTACTCATTAATTGAATCTTATCTCCAGGTCTAACAATCCCGTTTTGAATACGAACATTTAAGACTACTCCACGATAAGCATCATACACTGAGTCGAAAATCAAAGCTTGTAAAGGCGCTTCTAGGTCTCCAGTAGGTGCTGGAATCTTATGAACAATTTGTTCTAAAATTTCTGGAATCCCGATTCCCACTTTAGCACTAGCAAGAACGGCTTCACTTGCGTCAATTCCAATCACATCTTCAATTTCCGTACGTACACGTTCAGGGTCTGCAGCAGGTAAGTCAATTTTATTAATAACGGGAACAATTTCTAAGTCATTATCAATCGCTAAATACACATTTGCTAATGTTTGAGCTTCAATCCCTTGAGCAGCATCTACTACTAGAATAGCACCTTCACAGGCTGCCAAGCTACGGCTTACTTCATACGTAAAGTCCACGTGCCCTGGAGTATCAATTAAGTGGAAAATGTACTCTGTTCCATCATTGGCATCATACGTTAATTCCACCGCATTTAATTTAATCGTAATTCCACGTTCACGTTCTAAATCCATAGAGTCTAATAATTGGTCTTGCATTTCACGATCAGCAACTGTATCAGTTGCTTGTAAAATACGGTCAGCTAAAGTTGACTTTCCATGGTCAATATGCGCAATAATCGAGAAGTTTCTGATGCGCTCTTGTCGTTTTCTCATTTCTTCTAAATTCATTCATAATCTCCTTCATATCTAAATTAGTAACGGTAAAAAGACTTGTGCGATTCCTAGGAAAAAGAAGAATCCTAGAACGTCTGTTGCCGTTGTTACAAAGATGGTTGATGAAATGGCTGGGTCTAATTTCATAGCTTTTAATACTAAAGGAACAAAGAACCCAAAAATTGCTCCTACCATTAAATTCATTGCCATCGCTAAAACTACAATAATCGATAAATAAAAGTTTTGATAAGGAATATATAGCGCAAGCGCAGCTACAACTCCGGTAATAAGTCCGTTCATACAGCCCAGAACAATTTCATTCCAAACATACTTTTTATCTTTTTCTAATGATAATTGTCCTAATGCAATTTCTTGAATTGCTAGAGCTAGAGTTTGAGAAGCTGAATTTCCTCCCATCCCCGTAATAATCGGCATGGCAACCGCAAGAACAACTACTTGTTCAATCGTTGATTGGAACATCCCTACAACTGCTGAAGCCATAAAGGCTGTAATTAAATTAATTAATAACCAAGGTGTCCGTTTCTTAATGGATTCCATAAATGGACCACCAATTCTTTCTGACCCTTCAACCCCGCTAATTAAAAGCATATCTTCATGATGCTCTTCTTGAAGAACGTGGACGATATCATCAATTGTAATAATCCCAATTAAAACTCCTTTTGTACTAACTACGGGTACAACTGATAAGTCATATTTTGAAGATAGACGAGCAACTTCTTCTTGGTCTTCTTCAGGTACAACAGAAATAATATTTGTATGCATTAAATCGTGTAAACTGACATCTAATTCATTTGTAAATAAGTCACGAATATCAATCCAACCAATTAATTGATTTTGGAAAGTTGTGACAAAAATCGTATGAATTACTTCTGTATTTGGTGAAATTTCTCTTAACTTTGTTAAAGTTTCTTCAACGGTTAAATGCTCCTTCACGGAAATGAATTCTGTCGTCATAATCCCTCCGGCAGAATCTTGAGGATATTTTAACATCGTTTGAATTTCATCTTGAGAAGAACCCTTCATCATATTCAAATATTTTTTACGAATTCCAATTGGCAGATTTCCTAAAATATCTACGACATCGTCATTAGACATTTGTTGGAATAATAATCCTACACGGCGGAATGGTAGTTTTTCTAACATTCGAATTTGAAGTTCGGGGTCACTCACTTCCAAAATGGAAGCTAATCGTGTATTGGAAATAGTATACATAAAGTTTTTAAGTACTTCATCAGTTACTTCTTCCAATCCTAGAGCAATATCGATAGGATAATTCTGGTTGAATAATTCCCTAATTCTTTTGACATCTTTCGATTCAACCATTTGTTCAATGACTTTGGACATATCCATCGTTTTATCACTCCATTCTGTAAACATACTATTAGTAGTATACCATATTTTAGCGATATAAAAAAAGAGATACCCTCAAGATATCTCTGTTGTTTGGAAGATTATTTTATTCGAAAATGAACGTGAACAATAAAGAAGACTTCCTATAGTAGTATGAGTAAGATAAGCCCCTTCGGCTTATCTTACTCATAGGCTCAAAGTTTAGGTATGAGACTCGCATTTTTGCGAGGCTGCTGCCATCCTAATACTACTATACAAGGAAGTCATTCGACATATATACGGACTCTCATTGGGTGACGAAAAACCAGAAGACTTCCTATAGTAGTATGGGTAAGATAAGCCCCTTCGGCTTATCTTACAGGAAACTTTGAGACCTCAGGCTCAAAGTTTAGGCATGAGACTCGCATGGCGAGGCTGCTGCCGTCCAAATACTACTATAATCAGGAAGTCATTCGACTATATCTTATAATTCTGTTGGATCAAAAGTATAAACTACGTTATTCAAATTTCCATATTCCTTTGTTGAATCATACTTCACAGATTCAATATGCATTCCATGATCAATCGCTGTAAAACGATAACACCCATGTTTCATCGGAAATCTCTCAGGTAAATATTTCGCTTGCATAAATGAGGTAGAAAACTTATCTTTATCAACTTTTCTTAAACCAATATAAGCATAAGGCTCATCTTCTACATAAACCGTAAAGTGAAAAGAAACATTTTTATTATTGTTAAAAAGAGTATACGGTTCACGTATCGTAATTGTCTTACCGACTAATTGTTCCTTTTCTTCTTTTGGATAGTCTACTAAAAATACTTGCTTAGCTCTTTCTAGATAAGTTGAATCTATTTCGCCTTCTCGTTCAAATAATAATTCATCGCTCTCATCATTTTCAGAGTCAACTGTTAGGTTCGTATAAGGATTTATAGCATATTTTATTTCTTTTGAACAACTTGATAACAGAGCAACTGAACAGACAAGTAATGTTAATAAAATAAATTTTAAATTTTTACACCATTTCATTGTTAACTCCCCCTAATCATCTTCTTGTTTCGTAATTCTTAAAATAAAATTTGAAAACGCTATCCTCCTTCTAATTATAATTATATGGATTTTTTAGGGAAATACAATATCTTTGTGAAAAAAATCGTTTTATACTAATTTAGAGCGGTGAATAAAATTTATGACATTATTTTTTATTTTTTCCTGTATAAACACTGATTGTAACTTTCACTCCATCATCTTCATTTTTTATTTCTAATGTTCCATGATGTAGTTCTGACACCCTTTTTACAAATGCTAGTCCTATCCCAAAATGTCCATCATTCATATTGCGATTTTTATCCTTTCGATAGAACAATGAATCTGCATGTTGTAATGTTTCATCAGTTAAATGCGCACCATTATTCCAAATACTAATCATTAACTGCTGATGAGCGTATTGTACATTAACCTTTATTGCTTTTTTATCTGTTGTGCTATATTCCAGTGCATTTTGCATCATATTCATCACTGCTCTTAATACATAATTCAAATGAAGATATACTGTTGTATTTTTATCTAACTGTTCATCATATTGGAATGTAACAATAGTTTTGTCTTTTAGCAGATAATGGATTTCTTGATCAATGGATTCAATCACATCTTGTAAGGAATACTCTTTCCATTCATTTTCGTTCTCATAAAAAGTTTTCGAATACAATAGTAATCGATTAATATATTCAATCATACGATTGCTTGCTATATTGATATCTTGAATATAGGGAAGATATTTTTCTTCAATTGCTGAATGAACTAATAGTTCAGAATTGCCTTGGATAACTGTTAATGGTGTTTTTAAATCATGAGAAGCTGCTGATACTTTAAACACTAATGCTTCCTTTTGTTGACGTTCCTTTTCCAGCATTCCTTCGATTTGTTGTTGCATTTGATTAATTTTTTGATTCGTTTCGATAAATTCTGTAATCGTTAAGGATTCTGTTAAAGCACTAGGTTCTAACCACATGGATTGATGGTATACAATATTCATCTCTTTATGAATTTTCAATAGTAATTGTCGTATATTAAAACTAACAATTACTAATAAAGCGATACAGATATATATCCAAGAAAAAATATTCAACAATACAGGATGAGCTGTTTCTTCACCAGCAACTTTAATAGAAATCGACAATAATGGAAGTAGGTATAATACTAAAATAGCAATCAAAAACTCTACTATAATGCTAAAACATGTCTTTTGAACAAGTTGTTTAAAGCTTATTTTATTTTCCATTTATATCCGCCTCCCCTCATTGTTTCAATCGGATTTAAGTTGTAGGGTTTAAATTTTGAACGTATTTGATACATATATTCAGAGATTGATCGAAATTGAGTATTAGAACTGTTAGGATAAACAACAGTATAAATTTCTTCAATGGTAAATATTCTTGAGGTTTGACTAGCTAATAACTGAATAATCATAAATTCACGGTTCGTTAATTTAATTTCATTTTCCTCAACAAAAACTGTTTTTAAATTCGTATCAATTAAAATCGAACCAAATTCTAATCGTTTAACATTTTGTCTAGTTCTCTCTTCACGTCTAAGATGCATTTTTATTCTTGCTAAAAACTCTTTTATTGAGAATGGTTTAGTGATATAGTCATCTGCTCCTGCTAATAATCCATTCACTAAATCTTCCTCCATATCTTTAGCTGTAATAAAAAGAATAGGCACTTTAATCTGTTCTCTAATTTCATTACAAATCGTTATTCCATCTAGTGGCATCATAATATCTAGTAATATTAAATCGAAGTCAACAAACTCACAGATATTTACTTCCTCAATACCATTTCTAGTAATAACCTCATAATCATTTAACTGTAATATATTTTTGATTAACCTTAAAATAGTTTCGTCATCATCAATGACTAAAATTTTATATGACATACGCCAACACTCCTATCTTGCTTTCATTTTACACTTTTTAGATGCAAATGGTAATAGGCTAAGCCAATAAAAACTATCATCCATAATGATTGAATCAAAAGTCCTTCTATAACACTTGGATAAATTGAAATTGCTTTGATTGAAAAACTATTCATAGTCGCTAATACAGGGAGTACATTCATCATAGATGAATATTGTAATAATAATTGCCCTAGTCCTAATAACATAGATAATACAATTGTTAAAGAAGCAATCATCGATTCCATAAATATCGTTAAGCAGAATGTAATCAAACTAATTTGAATTGTAGCGATTATAGGTGGAATGAGTTTAAAGAATAGTTGACTAACAAATTGAGTATTTAGTTGAAATTTAAAATAAAACGCTACTAATCCAAGCCCTAATCCGATAGCTATAAAAAAACAACATAAAATAGATAACAAAGTTACTATTGTCTTAATACAAAAGAATTGTAAGCGACTAGGATTCGATAAGAAACTTGTTCTTAACGAACTTTTAAGAAACTCTCTTCCCCAAAACATCGCAGAAAAAACTGCAAAAATTGTTTGAGCTAAATAGATACTTTGCAAAAACTGTGTCACTATATAATCTCCATTAAACATTAGAGTAGATGGATTTAACGCTACTAACATTGCTAATAGAAATAAAATAGAAAATACTAACGTTACCGATAATCCTTTGTAATATACTATTTTCAAATATTCACTTTTTATCTGATTTCCTAGCATTAAAATTTCCCTCCTATATCACTTTTTTCAAACTGACGATAAGCAATTAGACCAAAAATAAATACCCAAAGGAATAATACAGTAAACGTCCAAAATGGTTGAGAGGAAAATCTAGTTTCCGATGATGCAATGAAGCTATTTCCTAAAGCAACCGGAAGAACCTTCCCCCATTCAAAATGAGTAGAGAGAAACTCCCCAACATTATAAATTTGAGGAATTAAAAATAATAAGCTAGCAATAGCTGTTCGAAATAGAAAAGCTATAAAGTAAGATAAAATCGTGAGACTTACCCACGCTAGTGTCGCCAATAAAATAAAGTACCAAACTTTAAAACTTAATAAAACACTTAGTCCTAAATTTCCTAATGTAAAATGAGCCACTTCAATGGTAACTATAATCGATAGAAATGAAACGATAACTGATAAAACTGTTAAGGTCATTAATTTAAAAAAGTATAAACTCTTCTTATTACTATTAGATAGTAGAGTAGTTCGCAGTTGATGGTTTTTAAATTCATTTCCACCATAAACAGCACCCAAAATAATCATTGGCATCAATCCTAGCATAACTGTATCAAATCCTAAATATTCAATCGGAGGAATCGCTTCTGCCAAAATAGCTGTATTCTCAGGAGTAGCCTGTAACCCTATTTCTAAAACTGCTTTTATACCAAGATAGGCAAAAAATGGTTGTACGATAAAAAGGATTAACAAAACAAATTTGAAAAGTTTGGAATAAGTAATCTTTAATAATTCACTATAAAATAACTTCATCTTCTTTTCCTCCTTCTTGAATAAGGTTGAAAAAGACTTCTTCTAAATTTGCAGCATCCTTCATGATTTTCTTTAATTCACCATTCGCAATAATTTTTCCTTTATGAATGAATACAACATCATCCGTAACTGCTTCTACTTCTGACAAAATATGTGAAGATAATAAAATAGTCTTCCCTTTTTCAGATTGTTCCTTTAAAAAATTTCTTAGCCAACGAATACCGCTAGGATCTAATCCATTTGTTGGTTCATCTAATATCAGAAATTGTGGATTTCCAAGTAATGCAGTTGCAAGACTTACCCTTTGTGTCTCACCAAGAGATAAATGTCCAATTGATTCATTCTTTTTATGGGCAATATCCGTTACTGTTAATACTTCATCAATTCTACTTTTTTTAATTCCATTAGAGGCTGCTACAATTCTTAAATGTTGATAAACAGTTCGATCACTTGGTGACCCTAGTCCATCAAAAGTTGCTCCTACAACAAATAAAGGATTACGGATATCTTTATAGTTTATTCCTGCAATTGTTGCACTACCAGAAGTTGCTTGATCTAGTCCTAATAATATTCTTAAAGTAGAGCTTTTACCTGCTCCATTTGGACCTAAAAATGCAGTCACTCTCCCTTCCTTTGCCACAAAATTTATATGATCTAATACGGAAATATCACCGTATACTTTACATAAATTCTTAATTTCAATATTTTTTTCCATAAAATCACTCCCCATACTCTTTATAACTGCATTGTAGAGTACCCTCTTCAGAATAATTTCAGAAAAACAATGAAAAAGAAAATTTATGCAAAAAAAAGAAGACTTCCTATAGTAGTATGAGTAAGATAAGCCTATTCGGCTTATCTTACAGGAAACTTTGAGACCATAGGCTCAAAGTTTAGGCATGAGACTCGTTACACGAGGCTGCTGCCGTCCTAATACTACTATGACAGGAAGTCATTCGAATATTTTGTAACTATTTAAAACTGTCCTTAAACGCATCCTTCACTTTATCGAAGAAATTGCCCTCACCCTCAACATGAGTACCCGCTTCTTTTCCGAAAATCTGCATCGCCTCACGCTGTTTATCCGTTAAATGCTTAGGCGTTACAACACGTACCGTTACATGCTGATCACCCATGCCGCCACCACGAAGTCTAGGCGCACCTTTTCCTCTTAAACGAAGAACCGTACCAGATTGAGTTCCCGCAGGAACTTTTAATTTTACCTTGCCGTGAACAGTTGGAACATCCACTTCATCTCCTAATGCAGCTTGAGCAAAGTTGATTGGAAGTTCATAGAAAATATCTGCCCCTTCACGTTCAAATGTATCGCTCTTAGCAACACGGAAAATCACATATAAGTCACCATAAGGGCCGCCATTAACTCCAGCTTCCCCTTGGCCACGTAATGGCATTTGGTTTCCATTTTCTACACCGGCTGGGACTTTTACTTTCACTTTATGCGTTTCTTCTACATGTTTGTGACCATGACAAGTCTCACATTTTTCTTTGATTTCTTGTCCAGTACCACCACAGACATCACATGTTGTTTGAGACATCATTCTGCCAAATGGTGTTGCTCTTTCAACATTGATCACACCTGCACCATGACATTTAGAACATGTCACAGGATCTGTACCAGGTTTTGCCCCCGTACCATGACAAGTTTCACATTCTGCATTACGATGGTAATGAATCACTTCTTCTTTACCAAAAATCGCTTCTTCAAATGTTAAGTCCATGACATATTGTAAATCTGCCCCTTGACGTGGCATATTGGCACGATTTCCACGACGACCACCGCCGCCACCAAAGAATGTATCGAAAATATCTTCGAATCCACCTGTATAACTTCCAGAGAATCCTTGACCTCCGAAACCACCAAAGCCTTCAAAGCCACCAAAACCACCACCAGAGAATCCTGAGTTTGGATCGTATGAAGCATGACCATATTGGTCATACGCAGCACGTTTTTGACTATCACTTAAAATTTCATAAGCTTCTGCTATTTCTTTAAATTTTTCTTCTGCTCCAGCTTCTTTATTAATATCTGGATGGTATTGTTTGGATAATTTACGATAAGCTCGTTTAATATCTGCATCGGAGGCATCTTTGGAGACTCCGAGTACTTCATATAAATCACGTTTTGCCACCATTATCCCTCCTTATCATATCATTCTACAAAAGAGCGAGTGGAAGAAGTTCTCCCACTCTTACTTGCTCTTAATTAGTCTTGTACTTCTTCAAAGTCAGCATCTACTACGCCATCTTGTGGTTGAGAGCTTGCTTGTTCAGCTCCTGCTGCTCCTTGAGCTGCTTGGCTAGCTGCTGCTGCTTGTTCATATAATTTTACAGATAAGTTTTGAACAACTTCATTTAAAGCGTCACGTTTAGCTTTCATTGCTTCTAAATCATTTGCTTCTACAGCTGCTTTTAATTCATCACGAGCTGTTTCAGCTTTCTTAACATCTTCAGCGTCTACTTTACCTTCTAAGTCTTTCAATGTTTTATCTACAGTGAAGATTAATTGATCAACTTCATTACGTAAATCTACTTCTTCTTTACGTTTTTTATCTGCTTCAGCATTGGCTTCAGCATCTTTTACCATGCGTTCGATTTCTTCGTCTGATAAACCTGATGAAGACTTAATAGTGATTGTTTGTTCTTTACCAGTACCTAAGTCTTTTGCACGAACATTTACAATACCGTTTTTATCGATATCAAATGTTACTTCGATTTGTGGCACACCACGAGGTGCAGCTGGGATATCTGTTAATTGGAAGCGACCTAAAGTTTTGTTGTCTGCTGCCATTGGACGTTCACCTTGTAATACGTGAACATCTACAGCTGGTTGGTTATCTGCTGCTGTTGAGAACACTTGTGATTTACTTGTTGGAATTGTTGTATTACGATCGATTAATTTAGTAAATACACCACCCATTGTTTCAATCCCTAATGATAATGGAGTAACGTCTAATAATACGATATCTTTCACATCACCTGAGATAACTCCACCTTGGATTGCAGCACCCATTGCTACTACTTCGTCAGGGTTTACTGATTTGTTTGGTTCTTTACCAGTTTCTTTACGAACAGCTTCTACAACTGCTGGAATACGAGTTGATCCACCAACTAAGATTACTTGGTCGATGTCACTTGCTGATAATCCTGCATCACTTAATGCACGACGAACTGGTTCTTTTGTACGTTCTACTAAATCTAATGTTAATTGGTCAAATTTAGCACGAGTTAATGTTACTTCTAAGTGTAATGGTCCAGCTTCACCAGCAGTAATGAATGGTAAGCTAATTTGTGTTGAAGTTACACCTGATAAATCTTTTTTAGCTTTTTCAGCAGCATCTTTCAAACGTTGCATTGCCATTTTATCTTGTGATAAATCAATTCCGTTATCACGTTTAAATTCAGCAACTAAGAATTCAATAATTTTGTTATCGAAGTCATCTCCACCTAAGTGGTTGTCTCCTGATGTTGATAATACATCGAATACGCCGTCTCCTAATTCTAAGATAGATACGTCGAATGTACCACCACCAAGGTCAAACACTAAGATTTTTTCTTCGTGGTCTACTTTATCTAAACCGTATGCTAAAGCTGCTGCAGTTGGTTCGTTCACGATACGTTCTACTTCTAAACCTGCGATACGTCCTGCATCTTTAGTTGCTTGACGTTGAGCATCGTTGAAGTAAGCTGGTACAGTAATAACTGCTTTTTCAACTTTTTCTCCTAAATATTCTTCAGCATAGCCTTTTAAGTATTGTAAGATCATTGCTGAAATTTCTTGCGGTGTATATTGTTTACCTTCGATTTCAACTTTATATGATGCGTCACCCATATGACGTTTAATAGATGAAATTGTATTTAAGTTTGTCACAGCTTGACGTTTTGCAACTTCACCTACTTGAATTTCACCATTTTTGAACGCTACAACAGATGGTGTTGTACGGTTTCCTTCTGGGTTTGGAATAATTTTAGATTCATTTCCTTCTAATACAGCAACTGCTGAGTTTGTAGTTCCTAAGTCAATACCAATAATTTTACTCATAATTCATACACTCCTATAATTTTAATTTTAAATTTTTTAGTTGGCTTATTGAGAGACGATAACCATTGCTGGTCTTAATACACGGTCTTTCAACATATAGCCTTTTTGAAATACTTGAACAACAACATCACTTTCTTTTCCTTCTTCAGCTGGAATTGCCTGAACAGCGTGATGTTTATTTGGATCGAATGGTTGATTTAATGCTTCAATTTCTTCAATACCTTCTTCTTTTAAGGCATATAAGAAACCTTCATATACCATTTCAATCCCTTTTTTAAGATTTTTCGCTTCTTCTGATTCACTAGGTGAGGCAATCGCTCTTTCTAGATTATCAATAACATTCAATAAGTTTTGTGCTAGAGATTGACTACGATACTTCGCTGCATCTTGTCTTTCTTTTGCATTTCTCTTTTGAATATTCGCAATTTCTGCTGATAAGCGATATACTTGGTCATTTAATTGAGAAACTTCTTGTTGTAATTTTTCTTCAACAGAAGGTTCAACTTCTTCGGTTTCTTCGACAGTTTCTTCAAACTCTTCAGTTTCAGGAGATTTCTCTTCTTCTACTTCTTGAGTTTGTTGAACATCTTTTTCTTCATTTGTTTCCAAGCTTCCATCTCCTTTTATAAATTTCTATAATATTGCTCCATTGTTGTTGTGAGCTCTTCTTGTAATCCTTTGACAATCGATAGGACATTCGAATACGGCATATTTTTAGGACCTAATAAAGCAATGATTCCTTTATCGTGTTTTGGAGTTTCATAGCTTGCTGTAATAATACTAAATTCTCCTAATAATGGATCGTTCATCTCAGAACCTAAACGAATTTGGATATCTCGGTTAGAAGGCATCACTAATTCGTGCATCTTCGATTGGTCATCCATTAATCGATAAATTTCTTTTAAATGATGGACATTTGCATGTGAGTCGAAGTAGTTTAATAAATATCTTCTTCCTGCAACATGGAGTCTATCTTGTTCAAATTGGTTCATCATATCTTGAATGACTTTGACAATTTGAATTTGAGAATTCATATATCGATTCATTAAAGCTGGTAAATCAGTCTTTAATCGTTGGAGAACTGTTTCTAGTGGCAAGCCAATCAATTCCTCATTAATGATTCGAACAACTTTATCTAAGTCGGAATCATCAATCGCACTTGGAATCGAGTAAACTTTATTTTCAACTAAACCATTGCTCATGACTAAAATCGCCATCACTTGGTTTAGCCCTAGTCGAACGAGTCGAAATCCGGATAATGTAGCACTCCTTACTTCGGGTCCAATGGAAATTGTTGTGTAATTCGTCAGTGTCGACAAAATATCTGCCGAAACTTTAAATACATCTTGAATTTCCATGGTCGATTGTTTGAAAGTTTCACGGATTTGATTTCGAATACTTAATGAAACAGGACTGTTCTGAGCAGGTAAAATATTATCTAAATAATATCGATACCCTTGATTCGATGGAACTCGTCCTGAAGAGGAATGGTTCTTTTCAAGATATCCCATTTCTTCAAGTTTCATCATTTCGTTTCGAATGGTTGCAGAGCTAACTGCTAAACCCGTTTGCTGCATCAACTTTTTTGATCCAACTGGTTCTAATGTTTCCGTATATAGTTGAATAATCGATTGTAAGATTAGCAATTGTCTATCGGTTAACATTTTGGTCACCTCTCTTTAGCACTTGACTAAGACGAGTGCTAACCACATGTATAATTTATCATATTGGTCAAAGTAAGTCAATAATAAAACTCTCAGACTTTAGTCTGATTTTAAAAATATTTTATATAAAACAAAAAGGCTATGTAACAGGATTTTATCCTTTACACAACCTTAAAATAAATAGACTATACTATGTAGTAGCAAGGTCGCAAGCAGCCAGCTAAAGCTGTCTCATTGCTAAAAATTAAGCCTAAGGTCTTAATTTTCCCCTGTAGTTTGCTACTACATGTAAGTCAAATAATTTTTACTTTAGCTTCTCTTTTAATGTGCGAACCATGTATTCTCCTACGTCAATAATTGGGAGTTTGGTCAAACTTTCTAATTCCTCTTTGATATATGGAAAATGTGTACATCCTAAAATGACTGCTTCCACATTGCTTCCATTAAAAAATGAAATCAAACTGCTAAAGTCAAACTTTGTCGCAATTTCTTTTGGCGAGAGATTAGCTTCAATTGATTTTACTAATTCAAGTAACGTAATTCCGATGACTTGTAAACTAGGGTTTGCTTTGTATAAATTATTCTCAACACCCATTAATCCATGAGAGTTTGCTGCCATTACAGCCACTTGTCGATAATCCATTGCTAATTGACGATACATTTGCATTGGCGTAATCATTGGCATATGATACTCCAGAGATAATTGATCAAAATCTACTACTGAGCTAAGAGAATTACAATACACAAAAATAGCATTATATTCCGCTCGTAGTTCTTCAACCTTTTCTCTCATAACAGCCATTCGATATTCACTAGATGAAGATTGAAAAGTTGTTTGTTCAATCGGATTATTCGAAATAGGCACTGGCAAAATATCTACGAAGCCATGCTTTTCTAATAATTCCTTTCCTAATCTTGAATCAACAGGCGTTCCACCCATTACTGCAATTTTCATTTCTTTCACCTCTTGTCCACTTTTTGCTAGTGTAACATAGGATAGTAGAAATGGAAACAGAAGCGTATAAAAAAAACAGTTTGCGAAAGCAAACTGTTTCTTCTCTCATTCATTATTTAGTTGCACGACGTACGTATGTACCTTCTGAAGTGTTTACTTCTAAGTACTCGCCAGCTTCGATGAAGTCTGGAACGTTTACGACTAATCCTGTTTCCATTGTTGCTGGTTTACCAGAACCTGTAACAGTAGCACCTTTAATAGATGGTTGAGTTTCAGTTACTTGTAATACAACTGTTGAAGGTAATGAAACCCCGATAACTTCTGTTCCGTAGAATTGGATTTTAACTTCCATGTTTTCCAAAATGTATTTCAATTCGTTTTCGATTGTTTCTTCTGGAATTTCATATTGTTCATAGCTTTCTAAGTCCATGAATACACCAACGTTATCTTGGCTGTATAAGTATTGAACGTCTTTTGTATCGATGTGTGCACGTTCTACTTTTTCATCAGGACGCATTGTTGTATCAACTGTTGAACCGTTACGAACGTCACGGATTTTCATACGCATTACAGTGTTCCCTTTACCTGGTTTGTGGTGGCTGATTTCCAACACTTTAATTAATTTTCCATCAAGAATGAATGTCATTCCTGCTTTTAAATCACTTACGTTAATCATGTTAACTCTCCTTCATATTTTGTTTACTATACGTTTATACCATATTTTTTAGAAAAATGCACTAGTCAAGTCCAACTCTGTGGAAAATTTCATCAACTTGTCGAATATGATAGTGATAATCAAAGGCATCATTCAATTCTTCAGCTGTTAAATGGGACATAATTTCTTCATGATTTTCAATAATATCTCTAAATGAACGTTGTTCATCCCAAGCTAATGCTGTACATGGTTGTACTAAGTCATAAGCTTTTTCACGGCTTAATCCTTTATCAATTAATTTTAATAGAACACGTTGGCTATAAATTAATCCAAATGTTGCATCCATATTTTTAAGCATTCGATCAGGGAATACCGTTAAGTTCTTAACAATATTGCCAAAACGATTTAACATATAATTTAGTAAAATCGTGCTATCTGGAATAATAATCCGTTCTGCAGAAGAATGCGAAATATCTCTTTCGTGCCATAAATTGACATTTTCATAAGCGGTTACCATATGCCCACGAATGACTCTTGATAATCCAGCCATATTTTCTGAACCGATTGGGTTTCTCTTATGTGGCATTGCAGAAGAACCTTTTTGACCTTTTGCAAAAAATTCTTCTACTTCACGTGTTTCTGATTTTTGCAAGCCACGAATTTCAGTGGCAAATTTTTCAATACTAGTCGCAATTAAAGCGATTGTTGAAATATAATCTGCATGTAAATCTCTGGATAAGATTTGTGTTGAAATTTCTTGTGGACGAATTTGTAACTTCTCACAAACATACGCTTCTACTGAAGTTGGAATATTGGCAAAAGTTCCAACGGCTCCACTAATTTTACCAGCTTCTACACCTTGTGCAGCACGTTCAAATCGTTCGATGTTTCGTTTCATTTCTGAATACCATAATGCAAGCTTTAATCCGAAAGTCGTTGGCTCTGCATGAACCCCATGCGTTCTTCCCATACATACAGTATATTTATGTTCAAGCGCTTTTTGTTGGATAATATCTAGGAAACGTCTTAAATCTTTGCGTAAAATATCATTCGCTTGTTTTAATTGATAGCCATAGGCAGTATCGACAACATCTGTACTCGTTAACCCATAGTGAACCCATTTACGTTCATCCCCTAAAGTTTCGCTAACAGCACGAGTAAAAGCTACAACGTCGTGTCTAGTTTCTTCTTCGATTTCTAAAATTCTTTCTACTGAAAAGCTTGCATTCTCACGAATTTTTTGAACATCTTCTTTTGAAATTTCTCCCAACTCTGCCCAAGCTTCGCAAGCTAAAATCTCAACTTCTAACCAACAACGATAACGATTTTCATCTGACCAAATATTAGCCATTTCTGGTCTTGTGTAACGAGTAATCATACAAATGCCTCCTATTTTAAAATCATATCCATATGTTCAATACCAACTAGTTGATAAGGTTGTGACCAAACTTCAAAGCCTAATGATTCATAAAACTGTTGTAAATACGTTTGTGCATGAATCATAATCGGCTGATCAACATACCACTCTTGACAAATTTCAATTGCTCTTTCCATAAGTGCTGTTCCTTTTCCATGTCTACGATAAGCTTCATCCACAATGACACGTCCGATATGAGCTCCATCGACTTCATGGAAAATTCGTAAATACGCAATCACTTTACCAGCTTCATCTGTTTCAAATAAATGCCAAGCTCTTTTATCAATTTCATCAATTTCTTGATAATTTAATTGTTGTTCAACAATAAAGGTTTGAATTCTTGCTTTATAAATTTCAATGACTTCTGTTTTTGATAATTCGTCAAAATTTTTCAAGTACCACATATTTTTCCCCATTATTTTTCAAAATATTTTCTAGTATTTAATTCATCCTCTTTTAATTGAGCGATGAGTGCCTCTACTCTATCGAATTTTAATTCGTCTCGTAAATAATGTAACCATTTGACTCTTACTGGGAATTCATAAATATCTCTTTGGAAATCTAAAATATAAACTTCAATCGTAATTTTCGTTACATCATTAAACGTTGGATTCACTCCAATCGAAGCCATAGCAGGATACCATTTATCTTCTACTTGAATTTCTACAATGTAAACTCCTTTTTTCAATAAATAGGTGTCTGCAGAAACATCAATATTTGCTGTTGGAAATCCTAATAAGGAACTTCCACGCCCAAAACCATGAACAACTTTTCCAATCATCGTATATTCATAGCCTAATAATGCATTTGCTTCTTCGATTTGACCCGTTTCTAAATAGTTACGAATCGCTGTAGAACCAATTTTTTGTTTTTCTGTCTGTTTTTCAGAAATCGTTACAATGGAAAAACGTTCTTTTGCATAAGTCGGTAATAATTCCATATTAGCAATATCTTTTTTTCCATAAGTATAATCAAATCCAGCAACAACCGTTACAGCATTTAATCCCACCATATATTGGTCCACAAACTCTTGAGGACTCAATGAAGCAAATTCTTTTGTAAAATCAATCACGTAAAAAATATCTACACCAAATTCTTCTAATAACTCTACCTTTCTTTCAAAAGGTGAAAGATATTGTAATTCGTCTGGATCTGCTCCTTGGAAAATAATGGAAGGATGATGATCAAATGACATTAATGCTAATTTAACGCCTAGTTCTTGAGCTTTTTCCTTTGCTTTTTGAATCACTTCCTGATGTCCTAAATGAATCCCATCAAAAAATCCAAGTGCCAACACAATCGGTTCTTGAACAATTTGAGAAGACTGATAAGGATGGGTGATTTTAATAATTTGCATGCTATCTCTCTTTCCTTAAAACATTTTAATCGGTTTTAATAGTCCTTTTTTCTCAGGATGAGGTCCATATAAGGCTATTAATTCACCTTCAATATAAAAAGTTGAAGGTTCTAATACATGAGGTAATTCTTCTGTAGTTAACAGTGCTCCATTTTTTACTTTTGTAATAAAGTTTTCTGGAACATCCACTCTAGGGTATGTTTCAAACACTTCTTCTAAAGGTCGAAGGATGGATGAAGCTTGATCTTGTTCCACTAAAGCTTCTAATTGTGATAATGTCACACATTGTTCTGAAATAAATGGTCCACTTTTAATACGAGTTAATTGTGACATATGAGAAGGAACTCCTAGTTTTTCTCCTAAATCAACCGCTAATGTACGAACATAAGTCCCTTTACTGCAATTCACTTCAAATGTCCATTTTTGTGTTTTCGTCACTTCATCATATTTAGGAGTCGAAGTTCGTTTAAACTCGTATATAGTCACTTTTCTTTCTGGACGTTCTACAACTTGCCCTTTACGAGCATATTCGTATAGTCTTTTACCATTGACTTTCACAGCAGAATACATTGGAGGAATTTGAATAATCTCTCCCTTAAAAGTTTCCATCATGGCATCAATTTGATCAATGGTAAATGGAGTCATAATCGCTTCTTGTTTTACAATTTCTCCATGGGCATCTTCTGTTTCAGTAGCACTCCCTAAACAAATCTCTCCTTGATAAACTTTATTAGATTCTAATAAATACTCTACCACTTTTGTTGCTTTTCCAACACAAATTGGTAAAACGCCATCTACTTCTGGATCTAATGTACCTGAATGCCCTACTTTTTTCGTTTGTAATAAGCGTCTCACTTTAAAGACACAGTCGAATGAAGTCATTCCTTTTTCTTTCCATAATGGTAAAATTCCGTCCATTGATTTCTTCCTTTTTCAATAAATTTAACTTAATAACCTATCATATTTTATCACAGATTTTCTTAAAAAAAAACAAATCCTATGCTAGAAGAATTCTTTGAGTATAGTAAAAAATATTAATGCTAGGCGTTTTGTAAAAAAATATGATATGATAGAAATACATTAAGTTAAAAGGAGTGACAACATGTCTCGTATAATCATAGTGACAGATTCAACTGCTGATTTAACCGAACAAGAAATCCAAGATTTCAATATTCATGTAGTTCCATTAAATATTACTATTCAAGAGGAACATTATTTAGACGGTGAAACTATTACAAAAGAAGAATTCAAAAATAAAATGATTGCAAGTTCTGAATTACCAATGACCGCTCAACCTTCTATTGGTCGTTTTGTAGAACTATATGATGAATTAGGAAAAAATGGTTCAGAAATTATCTCGATTCACTTAATGAATTCGATTAGTGGAACTGTGAATGCTGCAAGACAAGCGGCAGATATTACAGAATCAACTGTAACGGTTGTTGATTCAGACTTCACTTCCCGTTCAATGGGAATTATTGTTCGTGAAGCTGCTAAAGCTGCCCAAGAAGGAAAAAGCGCTGCAGACGTTTTAGAAGTTATTGAAAGTACTCGTCAACGTACGAAATTATATTTAACTGTTCTAAATTTAGATAATTTAATTAAGGGTGGCCGTATTAGTCGTGTCATGGGAGCTTTCTCTAATTTATTAAACATCAAACTATTTTTAGAAGTCATTAATGGTAAAATTGAGATTGTTCAAAAAGGGAGAGGTTTAAAATCTCTTCAAAAAAAATATGATGAAGTTTTTGAGGAAATGAAAGCTTGCCCTAATGGTATCCAAGAAATTGGAATTATGCATGCTGGATTGAATGAGTTTAATCAATCTCAAATCGATACATTACGTGAGTTATTCCCTGATGCTAAACTTACAATTGTGATGACTTCACCAATTATTATGAGCCATACAGGTGTAGATGCAATGGCGGTTACTTACCTAACAAAATAAATTATCCTTTTATAGACTTCCTTAATAGTAGTATTAGGACGGCAGCAGACCTTCGGTCTCATGCCTAAATTTTGAGCCTGGGTCTCAAAATTTCCTGAAATATAAGCCTTGGCTTATATTTCCCATACTACTATAGGAAGTCTTTTTTGGTGGGCATAACACTAAACTTTTTTTGTACTTCTTATATGCCTAAATTTTGAGCCTGGGTCTCAAAATTTCCTGAAATATAAGCCTTAGCTTATATTTCTCATACTACTATAGGAAGTCTTTTTTGGTGAGCATAACTCTAAATATTTTTGTACTTCTACCCAAAATTTAGAACTTCTAGACTCTTGCCTATTAAATATGGATACACTTTTCCAAATAAATAAGACAAACATCTTCTTAGTTTTTCTAAGTTGATGTTTGTCTTTTGTTTTACATAAGTAAGTTTCCTATTAATATTCCGATATAGGTTCCTAATATATATCCTAATGTTCCTACTAGCATGGTTGGTGCTACGAAGCGATGCCAGCCTTTTGATACTGCCATGGCTGCTGCTGTTGTTGGACCTCCAATGTTTGCATTTGATGCTAAAATAGCCTCTTCAATGGTAAATCCAAACACTTTCGCCCCCAAGAATGTCACGAACATATTTACAAAGACCATAATAGCACAGAACACTAAAAGTAATGGAGATTTCGCAATAATCGCCTCAATGGAAGCAGGAATTCCAATGACTACGAAGAATAAGTAAATTAAGAAAGTTCCAATTTCATTTGCTCCATGAATTTTCTTGAAAAATGAAGAAAAAATTGTTGAAGCTGCAACCGTTAAAGTTGTTAGAATTAAATACTTATTCGAGATAAACTGAATCACACTGTTTTGTCCAAGAGTGGCAATCCCTTTAGATAAACTAAAGCTTACCGTTACAATCACTACTGCAATTGCAAATACAAAAGCAATATCTTGTAATGTAACGACTGTTTTAGAACGATATTCTTTAGAGTCTTCTAACTCTTCATTTGAATAAGCAGATTTAAAATGTTTTTTGAAAAATGCCATAGATGGAATCATTAATAAAATTAAGAAATAAAATACCATTAATAAATTATCCGCTACAGTAGCTGCAGAAATTAATTCTTTTGGAATATCAAATGCAGAAGCAACTGCTACAAAGTTAACTCCACCACCGATATAACTTCCAACCATCATTCCGGCAATATGATTCAATACAGGAATCATTTTTCCTAAGAAAGTATATCCTACTAAAGCACCTAATATCGTTCCAACAGAACTAATTAAGAAGATCATTAATAGACGTCCACTTTCTTTCCAAATTTGTTTTAAATCACATGTAAATAATAACATAGGGATTGCTAGTGGCACTACAACATCCCATACTTGATCATAAACAGGAGATTCAACAGGAATGATGCCAACATTGCTTAATGTAGCTGCTGCTAATAAACCAATAATCGGACCACTAATCTTCGATGCCCATTCATAATGATTTTCTAAATAAATACTTGCTGTTGCAATGACGATAATAATGGACCAAAGAATCCAAGTCTCATTTGCAGAAATCATAACACACCTCTTTTATTCATAGTGTTTTTATTATACCACAGTTAGAAAATTTTTCACGAGATTATTGAAATAAAAATAATATACTCTCTGTAGTAGCTCGGGACGCAAGCAGCCTCGCTTTTGCGAATCTCATTTCTTTAGCTACTACGGAGAGTATTTTTTGTTATAATTTTTTGCGTTTCCTACTTAGAAGTATTAATTCTTAAGGTAAATACAAATAAAAAATTCTATAGTAATATGCGTAAAAGTAGCCAACTGGCTACTTTTACTAGGGAAATTTGAGACCTTGGCTCAAATTTTAGCCAAGAGACCCCATAAGGGGCTACTGGCGTCCTATATTACTATAGAAAAACTTTTTTATTTGTATTTAACGCTCTTCGTCTTCTTGTTGGATACTCTTCAACAATTCTTCGATATGGTTTCCATAATCAACAGACTCATCACGTTTAAAAATTAATTCAGGCGTTTTATAGAGAGATAAACGTTTCCCTAATTCACGACGAATTAAACCTTTAGATTTTTCCAATCCACGCTCGGTAGCTTGGCGCTCACTCGCTAAAGTTTGCAAAGTTGTATAATAAACCGTCGCAATTTGTAAATCGCCCGTTACATCAACCTCGGTAATTGTAATTTCTTGCACACGAGGATCACGAACTTTTTTTGACAAAATATCATTCACTTCTCTCAAAATCTCTTGAGAAACACGACCAACACGGAAATTCGCCATTTGATACTCTCCTCTCTTCATTCCATCATTTCAGACTATTTTCTTTTAATTTCAACCATTTCGAATGCTTCGATAATATCATCTACTTTAATATCATTGTAGCCTTCAATCATAATTCCACATTCAAATCCTAATTTCACTTCTTTAGCATCATCTTTGAAACGTTTTAAGCTTGCTAATTCACCTTCGTAAATAACGATGTTATCACGGATTAAACGAACTTGACTAGAACGTTTTACAACCCCTTCAGTAACATATGAACCAGCAATTGTACCTAATTTAGATACTGTATAAGTTTCACGAACGATAGCAGAACCTGTAATTTTCTCTTCAAATTCAGGATCTAACATACCTTTCATTGCTGTTTCAATTTCATCAATAACATTATAAATAATACGGTGTAAACGAATATCTACTTGATCAGATTCAGCTTGAAGTTTCGCTTGAGGAGTAGGTCTTACGTTGAAACCAATAATAATCGCATTACTTGCTGTTGCTAAAGTAATATCACTTTCATTAATTGCCCCAACAGCTGTATGGATAATTTTCACACGAACGCCTTCAACTTCAATTTTTTGTAAACTTGAAGCTAAAGCTTCTACAGAACCTTGTACGTCTGCTTTAATAATAACGTTAACTTCTTTCATTTCTCCATCTTTTAATGTTGAGAATAAGTTATCTAATGTAATACGGCTTGATGCATTACGTTGTTCAATTAAAGCACGTTTTGCACGTTCTTCACCGGCTGCACGAGCTGATTTTTCATCTTCAAATACTACGAAGCGGTCACCAGCTTGTGGAGATGCGTTTAATCCTGTAATTTCAACTGGAGTTGCTGGAACAGCAGTTTTCACACGACGTCCTTGGTCATTCACCATTACACGAACACGTCCGAATGTGTTACCAACAACGATTGGATCTCCAACTTTAAGTGTTCCTTCTTGAACTAATAATGTTGCGATAGGTCCTTTTGTTTTATCTAAACGAGCTTCAATAACTGTACCTAGTGCTAAACGATTCGCATTTGCACTTAATTCTTGCATTTCAGCTACTAATAAAATCATTTCTAATAATTCTTCGATATTTTGATTAAATTTAGCAGAAATTTCAACGAAGATTGTATCTCCACCCCATGCTTCAGGAACTAAACCTAAATCAGATAATTCTTGCATTACACGACCTGGATTAGCAGCTGGTTTATCAATTTTGTTTACAGCAACAATAATTGGAACATCTGCCGCTTTAGCGTGGTTAATTGCTTCGATTGTTTGTGGCATTACACCGTCATCAGCAGCAACTACAATAATTGTAATATCAGTGATATCCGCACCACGAGCACGCATTGTTGTAAATGCCGCGTGACCTGGTGTATCTAAGAATGTAATTGGTTTGCCATCAATTTTAATTTGGTAAGCACCAATATGTTGTGTAATTCCTCCAGCTTCGCCAGCTACTACAGAAGAATTTCTTAATTGGTCCAGTAAAGTTGTTTTACCATGGTCAACGTGTCCCATGATTGTAACAACTGGAGGACGAACTGCATGTGAGTCGCTCTCTGCAGCTGCCTCTTCAAAGTAAACATCTAAATCAGAAATATCTTTTTCGATTTTTTCTTCAGCATCCATACCATAGTCTGCTGCTAATAATTCAATCGCATCTTTTGATAATCCTTGGTTTAATGTTGCCATTACACCTAATAAGAATAATTTTTTAATAATTTCTGCTGGTTCACGTTTAATTTTTTTAGCTAATTCAGCAACTGTCATTCCATCTGTATACACTAATACATCTGGTAATTCATGGAATTTACGTGCTGGAACTGCTGGTTTTTGCTCAGCATTCTTCTGTTGTTTACGGTTATTTTTTTGATGACGATTTTTCTTATTAAAATTATCTTGTTGATTACGTTCGCCACCACGTTTTTGATTTCCACGTTTGAAATCATTATTCTTTTTAGATTCACGATGATTTGAATATGATTCTTCATCACGAGATTGGTGTTTTGGTCCATTGTTTACTACTTTTTCTTGTTTTTGCATAGATTCCTTCTTATGTCCATGTTTATTTTGATTATGATTTGGTTGATGATTTTTATCCTGTTGTTTTTGTGAATGTACTGGTTTATGTTCAGGTTTTTTCACTTCTTTTTTTGCAGTTTGCTTTTTAGGTTGCGCTGCATCTTTTTTTGCCTCTACTTTTTTAGGCGCAGGAGTTTCTTTCTTTTCAACAACTTTTTTTGGAGCTTCTTTCTTTGTTGAAATTGAAGCTTTAATTGTTGCGATTTCTCCATCTTCCATTGTTGACATATGGCTGTTATAACTAATGCCTAATTGTTTTGCTTTTTCGATAATGTCCTTACTAGGTAGTTTTAACTCTTTTGCAAGTTCATATACACGTGTTTTTGACATACGTTCACCTTCCTATTCGTTCATATCGTTAAATCCTTTCATCTTCATCAGACTTTTTGTAAAACCTTGATCAGCAATTGCGATAATTGAACGTTGTTTTCCAATCGCCTGCGAAACTTCTTCCGTTGTAAATTGCTGAATAAAAGGGATTTCATAATATTCACATTTATTTTTGATTTTCTTTACGGTATTCTCACTACTATTTGTTGTACAAATAACGAGATTCACTTTTTCTTTTTGAATACTTTGCAGTACTTGCTCTTCTCCAGATATTAGTTTACGAGCACGAGTTGCCATGCCTAATAAATTGAGAGCTTTCTTTTTATCAATGCTTTCCATCACTAAATAACTCTTTTCTAGCTTTTTGGTGATCCACATATTGCAATAGTTCTTCATAGAAACTATCTGGGATTTCAATTTCTAATTGACGTTCAAATATATGATTCTTCCACGCTTTTTCAACGAGAGTCGGTTCTAATGTAATATAAGCTCCTCTTCCATTGACTTTTCCAGTAGGATCAATTTGAGCGACACCTTCACTGTTACGAACAATCCGTACCAATTCTTTCTTAGGCATCATTTCTCCAGAAGCTATACAACGACGCATTGGAACTTTTCTTTTTTTCATAAGATGCCTCCTTCTTGATTATTCTTCAGTTTGAACTTCTTCACTTGTAGCTTCTTCAACTGTAGGTAATTCTGAATCTAATTGGTCTAAATATTCTTGATAAGCTGATTCTGATTTAATATCAATACGGAAACCAGTTAATTTAGCTGCTAAACGAGCATTTTGTCCACGTTTACCAATTGCTAATGATAATTGATGATCTGGAACTACAACGATGCAGCTATTACGGTCTGAATCAAAATCTACTTTCACAACTTGTGCAGGATTTAATGCATTCGCAATGTATACAGATGGATCTTCGTTCCATTCAACGATATCCATATTTTCTCCATTTAATTCATTTACAATATTTTGAACACGTTGACCACGTGGCCCTACGCAAGTACCAACTGGATCTAAGTTTGTATCTCTAGAACGAACTGCAACTTTAGCACGATCTCCAGCTTCACGAGCAATAGAAACAATTTCTACAACTCCTTCGTATATTTCAGGAACTTCTTGTTCAAATAAACGTTTTAATAAATCTGGATGTGTACGACTTACGAAAATTAATGGACCTTTAGTTGTGTTATCCACTTTAGATACTAATACTTTAATACGTTGATCTGGTAAATATTCTTCAGTAGGAATTTGATCTTGTTTTGTCATTCCCGCAACAATTTTACCTAAATTCACATATACATAACGGAAATCTTGACGGTCAACTACACCAGTCATAATTTCATTTTCATATTCGATAAATTCATTATAAATATTTGTACGTTCAGCATCTCTTAGACGTTGCATAATCACTTGTTTCGCTGTTTGTGCAGCAATACGTCCAAAATCTTTTGGAGTTACTTCAAAACGAATTTTATCTCCAACTTCATAAGCTTTATGTAATTCATGGGCTTCTTCAATACTCACTTCAAGTGTTGAATCAAATACATATTCCACTACTTCTTTCACTGCGTATACATGCATTTTTCCTTTTTTAGCATCAAATTCAACTTCAACATTTTGTGCTTGTCCATAGTTTTTCTTATAAGCAGAAACAAGAGCCGCTTCTAAAGCTGTAATCACAACTTCTTTAGAAATCCCTTTTTCTTCTTCAAGAATATTTAATGCTTTAATCATTTCTTTACTCATAATGTGACTCCTTTGTCAAAAATGTTTCTCATTGATTCCTAGAATTGAATCGCTAATCGAGCTTTTGCAATATTTTCGCGCACAATCGTAACTGATTTTTTACGCGTTTTAATTTTCACTTCTAAAGTCACTGACTCATCAGTTACTTCAGTTAAAAATCCTTCTAAAAACTTCTCACCTTCGACTTGTTGATAGAAAGATAAATGAACATATTGTCCAATCGCTTCTTTCAAATCTTTCTCAGTTTTCAGAGGACGTTCAGCACCAGGAGAAGATACTTCAAGGAAATACGCTTGAGGAATCGGATCTGGATCTTGTGCATCTAATAATTCACTAAATTTTTCACTCATAAACGCACAATCATCTAAATCAATTCCACCTGGTTTGTCAAGGTAAAAACGTAAAAACCAATTTTTCCCTTCTTTTACAAACTCTAAATCGACTAATTCAAACCCTTCTGCTTCAATAACTGGCAAAGCGAGTGTTGAAACTAATTCTGCTACTTTACTCATAGATAACCTCCTTTACATAACTGCGTAAAAAGAGTGAGCATTCCTGCTCACTCTCCTTTCCACGTCATCTTAATTCGTAAATAGTATAGCACAGATAAAAATATCAATCAAACAAAACGCTCAAAACCGATAAGATCACTAAACTAGAACTAACATACTACCCCAAAATAGCCCCCCATCAGGCAGACAGCGCAAAGCGCGCCTCTGCCTCACGACAGAACGTAAAAGACATTTCCGTACTCCACATCCTAAACGTACTCTCATGTTATGACCGAAACACCTGGGATTGGGCACTGTTGTGAAATAAAAGCTTCCTATTTCTAGGAAGCTTTTAAGGCAATTTTTGAGACCTTAGGCTCAAAAATTAGCCATGAGACTTGCATCGCAAGGCTGCTGGCGGCCTCACAACATCAGCCCAATCCCTATAATTAAACTCTCGTTTGGTACATTAGTATCCCACTAGCAATGGCAACATTCAACGATTCCGCTTGACCAAACATAGGAATCTGAATAATAGAATCCGCAGAATCAATCAATTCTTGACGCACCCCATTTCCTTCATTTCCCACCACAATCGCAACAGAATCTCTACCCGTTAACCATTGGAAATCTTTCGCTTCACGATGCAAAGCCGTCACCGCAATCGGAATATCCTTTTCTTTTAACTTTCCATATACATCCGTTAAATTCTCATGATAAATCGCTACATGAAATTGACTTCCTTGCATTGAACGAACCACTTTATCATTATATAAATCTACACAGCCTTCTCCTAAAACAACTGCATCAAGTCCGGCAGCATCTGCAGTACGAATAATTGTTCCTAAATTACCAGGATCTTGAACCGCATCAACTAAAAGATAACGTCCCTTAGGAACTTCAACCAGTGTTTTCTTTTCTAATGGAACAATTGCCAATATCCCCTGATTTGTTTGCGTCATCGAAAGTTTTTCAAACACTTCTTTTGAAACAATCATCGTAGGATATTTTTGTGTCCATGATTCATACAGCTGAACATGATCCTCACTCACAACTAAGCGTTGAATGGAAACAGTTGAGCGAATAGCTTCTTCCACTAAATGTTCCCCTTCTATCATATACGCTTCCGCTTTTTTTCTTCCTTTGGAAGTTTGTAATTTTTGATAATTTTTAACCATTGCATTTTGGTGCGAACGAATAATTTCCATGTCCGTCTCCTTTATTGTTCCATCAACTGACGGAACAGTTTTAATTGTTCTTTTTGATTAGTAAAATATTTAGAACGATGAGGGATTTCAAATTGAAACTTTTCTCCCTCTACTTCAAAAGTTAATTCATCATTTGATAAAAATTTCTTTTGATACTGTACTTTCTCTACTCGTTCAACTGGAAATAACAACGGTCTTATATCAGAAAAAGTCGTATCATCTTTCAACCAGAAAAATACACACCCCATTGACGACCAGTAACAAATCGCTTGTTCTTCATGAATTAATCTTTTTACTTGAATCAACACAGATTTGTCTTCATAGGGTAAATGGTATTCTGCTAAATGGTTTTTTAATAACTCTAATGTAAGCATCTAAGAAACTCCTTTTTTACTTTTTCTTTCCGGATGATTTTTTAGCTTTAAAGGATTTTTTATCTTTTGATGGGTATGCTTTTTTAGCTGTTCCCTTTTTCTCTTTTGGTTTATAAGGTTTCTTTTCTACAAGCTTTTTCTTTTCAGCAACTTGTAGTTGACTCGAATGAATTTGAAACGCTTCTAGTTTTGCATCTGCTGGAATCAGTTTTTTCAAATTTCTTACTTCTTTTTCTGTCACAAAACTAATGACTAAACCATCTTTCCCCATTCTTCCAGTTCTCCCTGAACGATGAGTGTATACTTCTTTATTTTCAGGTAAGTCATAATGAATCACGACTGGTAAATCTTCAATATCTAATCCACGTGCTGCCACATCCGTCGTTAATAAAATAGGAACTTCTCCTTTTTTAAAGGCTTGAATGGCTGCTTTACGATTGATTTGATTTTCTTGACTCGTTAATAAGGCACAAGGGATATTGTGATATTGTAATTTTTCTGCCAAAATCCCAGCATTTGCCAATGAATTGACAAAAACTAAAGCTTGATATTCCTTCATATTTGCAAATTTTCTTAACAATTCATCTTTTTTACGAACAGGAGATTCAATATATACATGTTTTACCTTCCCGTTTCCTGACATTTTCTGTTCATTTTCAACCCATTTTGGTGTCATATTAATCCATTGATGGATAGATTCTAATATTTCATTTTTAGTCGCTGAAAAACAAATCATTTGACGTTGCGACGGACATTTTTTAATAAAGGAACGAGTTTGTTCTAAATGTTCTTGAGCTAATAAATAATCCGCTTCGTCTAAAACAAGTGTTTGAACTTGATGTAGTTTTAATTTTCTTTGATTTGCTAATTCTGTTAATCGTCCTGGTGTTCCAACGACTAATTCTGGTTTTTTCTTTAAGTTTTCAATTTGGCGCTTTACATTAGCTCCTCCCGCTAAAACTAACATAGTTAGTTCTGGCAATTTCCATTCACGAATGACTTCACCAATTTGTTGTGCTAGTTCTTGACTAGGTACTAAAATGACTGCTTGTAGTGCATGATTGATTTCAATTTTTTCTAATAAAGGTAAGAGGTAAGCTAATGTTTTCCCTGTTCCTGTTGGAGAAACTGCTACTACATCTTCCCCTTTTTGAATCAATTCCTTTGTTGCTTCTTGAATCGGGGTTAAGTCTTTAAACCCTTTTTCATTCCATTTGTTTTGAATATATTCTTTCATATTTTCTCCTTAATTAAATAAAATTCCTGCTGAATTTCTTAATTCTTCAATCACTTCTAAAACATTTCGACTTATTTTTTTACTTTGTTCATATTGTTTTAGGGATTCTGGTGTACGTTCTAATAGCTTTGCAAAAGCAATAGCTTCCCATTCTAATGGATTATTACGAAGTACATATTTCTTTGTTTCCGTAACTTCACTCATATAAAGAGTTTTTACTTCTTTAATTTCTTGGCAATCATTGATTTGCACAGTTTCTTTGCCAAAGTAAATTTCTTGAGGTAGACATACGTTTAACACTTTTCCAACAAAAATCGTTACATCAAACGTTGGATACTCCAATGATACAATCCCTTGTCCATCTGCTTGATTGTGTAATTTACGTGCTTGATAGTGTGCTTTCTCCGGCATTCCAAACCAACTAATTGCATTGTAAATAGGATAAACCCCTAAATCCATTAAGGCTCCACCACCAGAAGCTAATGAAAATGAATTCGCAATTTGTCCGTTTAAAAATGCATCAAATTTTGAAGAATATTTTGCATACGATAAAACAGCTCCTTTTACTTCATCGATTCTAGGAGCAATTAATTTCCCAATTTCCTGGAAGGCAGGTTCATAATAATGACGAATAGCTTCAATCACTAATAGATTTTTTTCTACAGCTAATTGATGAATTTCATCCCACTCTTCAACAGATAAAAAAGATGGTTTTTCAACAATAATATTTTTCTGATGCTCTAATAATTGTTTTGAATAATTCCCATGTGTATGGTTTGGTGATCCGATATAAACAACATCCCAATTTTCTTCTAACAAAAATTCACTCCATTGATTTGTCCAAGAAGGAATCTGGTGTTTTTTAGCAAATTCTTCTGCTTTTTCTAGTGTTCTACTGTATACAGATACTACTTCAAAACTCAATGTTTCTTGAACTGCTTCCACAAAAGAAGAAGATATCCACCCTGTGCCTATAATCGCTAATTTTTTCATCATCACCACTCCTTTTCTTCCTGGTTAGTCTATCATATTTTCCTTAAAATCTCTAGCAATCCTCGTTCCATACAAAAAAGAGGCTGGAATTCCAACCTCTGTATTTCTAATATAATGATAATCTTTTTTCTAAAATTTTCTGACCTTGTTCAAACACTAAACAGATACTCCAGTAGATTAATGCTACTAAAATATACATCGTCATATAATCGAATTCTCGACCTCCAACAATTTTAGCATTTTGAAAAATATCCGGCACCGTAATCATTGCTGCCAACGACGTTCCTTTAATCATATCTAATAAAACATTACTTAAAGGTGGCACTGAAATTCTAAATGCTTGAGGAACAATAACTCTTCTTAATGTTTGGAAATAATTCAATCCTAAGGAAGTTGAAGCTTCCCATTGTCCATAGTCCACTGCATCAATAGAAGAACGTAGCACTTCACAAATATAAGCACTACTTGCAATACTAAAACATAAGATTGCACAGACTAGAGCTGGAAGTTGAATTTTTAAATAAGGTAATCCGAAATATAATAAGAATAAAAATACTAATGTAGGAGTTCCTCTCATAAAAGAAACATGGAAATTAGCAATCATTCTTAAAACTCTTATGTTCGATCGTTTCATTAATACAAACATGAAGCCTAAGATTGTTCCAAAAATAAAACTTACTCCAGCAATTCCTAATGTATATTGTAAACCACTTAATACAAAGGAAAGACTATGAATCGCTAACTTAAGATTAAACAATCGTCATCGCCTCTTATTCTACATCAGAAAAATCAATTTTTTCTAATTTCAAGTCTTTTGGTTGAGTTACATCTTCACCAGCAAAGAATGTTTTAGAAATTTCTGTTAAAGTTCCATCTTCTTTCATTGATTTTAATGCTTCATTGAATTTTTGTTGAATAACTTCATTTCCTAATTTAATAGAGAAGCTTGCGCTGTATGGATTTGCGTAAACATCTTCGTTAATTTTAATTGGGAAAGTATCTTTACCAAATGCTACAGCAATTTTTTGTAAGTAGTAGTCATTGATAATGACATCTGTACGACCATTTACTAAGTCAGACATATAAACATCATTTGTAACATTGTCATAGATGACTAATTCAGCACCTAATTTTTTAGCAATTTTCATGTAGTTTGTACTTGCAGCACCAGCAGCTTTTTTACCTTTTACATCAGCCCAAGAATAAATTCCTGAATTGTCGCTTTCACGAACTACCATTGATGTAAATGAATATTTATGAGGTTCAGTACGTAAATATTTGTCTACAAATTTTGAACCTTCTTCGATTGAGTAGTTAGCAATATCTACTTGACCGCTATCTAAAGCTGTTAACATACCGTCAACACCCATTTCAGTGAAGTCAACTTCTAAGTTTAAGCGTTTAGCAACTTCTTTGACAATCTCAACGTCATAACCAGTTAAAGAGTTGTCTTTATCAGTATGGAATGATTGTGGATATAAAGTACCCGCTGTTGCAACTTTAATCTTTCCTGATTTTTCAATTGCATCCCAATTTTTTTGTGCTTGTGATACAGTATCTTTGCTTGTAGTAGTACTTGTTGAAGTCGAACAAGCTCCTAAAAATAATGTTGCAGCAACTGCACCTAGTTTAAACCATTTGTTCATGATTTTACCTACCTTTTTTCATAAATTTTTGACTAACCTAAAATAGCACACCCTGGTAAAGAAATCAATATTTTTTTACTATTTTATCAAAAAAATATAACAGATATAAAATTCTGTTATATAAACACTTTATCGATTCTAAAATTTTTTATAACAATTAAAGATACAGTTTGAAATTTGTTCATAGTACTAATCCTCAAAAACACACAAAACAACATCCATATACACCAATAAGCAAACAGCGCAAAGCGCGCCTTTGCCACACGCCAGTACATCAATGAGTTTCACGTAAAGAACATCCTAAACGTATCATCCATTAATGAATGACACACATGGGATTTATCGCTGGTGTGAAATAAAAGCTTCCTGACCACAGGAAGCTTTTAAGGCAACATTTGAGACCCTAGGCTCAAATGTTAGCCATGAGACTCCGAAGGAGGCTGCTGGCGGCCTCACACCCTAAGAGAAATCCCTATACAAATACCTAAACTGACTCTTTGATTCGCTTCGCCACTTTCTCAGAAATTCCTAGTTTTTGAATTTCCTCGACTGTTGCTTCTTGGATTCCCTTCATCGTTTTAAAATGCTGTAATAGTTTTGTACGTGTCTTTGGTCCAACCCCTTCAATCTCATCAAGAATCGAAGAAAACGCATTTTTACTTCGTACTTGACGATGAAACGTAATCGCATATCGATGGACTTCCTCTTGAATTCGTTGTAAAAGATGGAAAGCTTGACTCGTTGGATCTAGTTCTATTTGTTCATAATCTTCTCCATATAATAAATGAGCAGTCTTATGTTTCTCATCCTTAACCATTCCTGCAATTGGAATAGATAAACCAAGTTCATCTTCTAACACTTCCATAGCAGCTCTCATCTGAACTTTTCCACCATCCATCAAAATTAAATCCGGTAAAGGTTTCTGTTCTTTTAATAATCTTGAATATCGTCTTCTAACAACTTCTTGTGTCGTTAAAAATTCATGACTCCCTTGAACTGTTTTAATATTGAATTTTCGATAACTTTTCTTCTCCGGTTTTCCGTCTCGATAAACAACCATTGCTGATACAGGATTTGTCCCTTGAATATTCGAGTGGTCAAATGACTCAATCACGCTTAAACGGTTTAAATCAAGTGCTTGTCGCAATTGTTCTACCGCCCCTAAAGTTTTTTGCTGACTATTCTCATCAATCTTGAATTTTTCAAGTAAAGCTACTTCACTATTTTGTGTCGCTAAATCAAGCATCCGCTTCTTCGGCCCTCTTTGAGGAGTTAAGACTTTGACTTCTAATACTTCAGCTAATAATTCCTTATCAATTTCTGCTGGAACTAATATTTCTTTTGGCAAAATGTGATTTTGTTCTTGGTAAAATTGTACAATAAATGACGTTAATTCTTCTTCAGCTGCATTATAAATTGGGAATAATGCTGCTTCTCTCTTAATAATTGTAGATTGTCTGAGTAAGAAGACTTGAATAGAAATCCAACCTCTATCCATATAGAACGAGAATACATCCCGATTTGTAAAGTCTTGGGACATAATATGCTGTTTTTCTACTGTAGTTTCAATGTATTGAATTTGATTACGATAATCAATGGCACGTTCAAACTCTAATTGTTCTGAAGCTTCATCCATTTTCTTCTGTAAATCTTGCTTAATTTCTTTTACATCGCCTTCAAGAAAACGTTGAATTTTTTTCTTTTGTTGTTGATAAACTTCTGGTGAAACTTCATGATCACAACAGCCAATACATTGTCCTAAATGGTAATAAAAACATGCACGTGTTTCATTTTTTCCACATTTTCTTAATGGATAAATTTTTTGAATGAGCTGTTGCGTTTCTGTTGCAGCATAAACATTCGGATAAGGTCCAAAATACATGCCCCCATCTTTTTCAACAGTACTTGTAATTACTAATTGTGGATCTCGCTCATTTGTAATTTTTAAATAAGGATACATGGTTCCTTGTTTTAATTTAATATTGTAATAAGGTTGGTATTTCTTAATTAAATTAATCTCTAACAATAATGATTCTTTATTCGTTTTTGTAACAATAAATTCAAAATGATGAATTTCACTCACTAATTTTTCAGTTTTCGTATTATGCGCTCCACGAAAATAGGAGCGAACTCGATTTTTTAAGTTTTTTGCTTTACCAATATAAATAATTTCATCTTCTTGATTTTTCATCAAGTAACATCCTGGTAAATCAGGCAATTGTTTTAACTTTTCTTCAATTAATTCACTTGCCATTTTTTCGCTCCTTTCCCCTATTATAATGCAGTTTGATAAATGATTCTTGCATCTTCTAATTCTAAATTATGATGCTCTGATAAATGAATTTTCTCGTGACGGCCTAATCCTTCCACTAATGCTTCAATGACTGATTCATCTAATGAAACATCTTTAAATCGAATGGGCGCTCCTAATGATGCAAAGAATTCTTCTGTTTTTTCAATCGCTCCATTTACGATTTCTTCTGGTGTTCCTGATAAATTCCACACTCGTTTTCCATATTGAATAAGCTTATCCCATTTTTGTTCTTTACGAACTTTCATCATAGCTGGTAACACAATTGATAATGTACGTCCATGGTCGATTCCATGATTTAATGTAATTTCATGTCCTAATGCATGAGTTGCCCAGTCTGTCGGTACTCCTGCAGAAATGGTACCATTTAATGCATTTGTAGCACACCACATAAAGTTTGCTCTTGAAGCAAAGTCATGATTATCCTCATCAATGACAGTTGGAGCAATTTCAATTAATGTTTGTAATATTCCTTCTGCATAACGATCTTGTAATTTTGCATCTACTGGATAAGTTAAATAATTTTCCATTGTATGAATAAATGTATCTAATACGCCATTGACTAATTGACGTTTTGGTAATGTATATGTTAATTCAGGTTCTAATACTGAAAATTGAGGGAATGTTACATCTGGTCTAAAACTTACTTTTGCTTTTAATTCTACAAAGGTAATCACCGCACCACTATTCATTTCTGAAGCAGTCGCAGGTAATGTTAAAATTGTTCCAAATGGCACAGCTTTTGTAACAGGAAGACCTTTTCCAAATCCTCCTCTAAACATATCTAATGGATTGCCATCAAAAACACTTGCTGCAGCTACAAACTTTGTTCCATCAATGACAGAACCACCACCAATTGCTAGTAAATATGTAAAACCTTCTTCTTTTACACGAGCAACAGCTTTAATTAATGTTTCGTATGTCGGGTTTGCTTCGATTCCACCAAACTCATCCCATTCACGATTTCCTAATGCTAGTACAGCACGGTCGAAAGCTCCATTCTTTTTTACAGAACCCCCACCATATAAAATTAATACTTTTGCATCTTTTGGAATTTCTCCATCAATATCCTTAATACGATCTTTTCCAAATAAAATTTTTGTTGGGTTTCTAAATGTAAAATTACGAATTCCTAATTCCATAGTATCTCCTACCTTTCTATTTGATGATATCAAGCTCTATGTGTTGAGGCAAATCACACGACTTAAGAAGAAAAAAACTCCTGTAGGTATTTCCAACAGGAGTTGTTACAGATTATACTTCATCCATTACTTAAAATATCTTATTTAAAATAAATTTCTAAATATTTATCCAATCTCTCGGCTGAAATTTCTTTTTCTAATTTTGATATTTCAGTTGGACTTAAACTAATCTCACCATGACATGTACCAGCTTCATCATACGCAACAATTACTTCGCCAATATCTTCCCGTTGTTCTCTTTGAACTTTTGCAAAGTGCTGTAATAAAGTTTGTTCTACTTCTGTCGCACAATGCTCACGTAATAGGCAAAAATGCTCTGCAATTGCGGTTGGGATATAATAACAATCCACTAATGTCATTGCTTCTTTTGAATTTTTAGATGTTTTACCTTTAGGTTTATTTTTCTGACGCTTCATGAATAACCTCTCTTGATTTCTCTGTATCTAGTATACAAAAAAAATACCCATAAGGCAAAAAGTTATCTTTGAATTTTCAAATCTTTTCTTAAGATTTTACTAGCTATTTTCCAAATGCTTCAATTCATGGTAGAATAGTAAACGAAATTGTTTCTTAAAGGAGTCAATATGTTAACGATCAATATGCTTACACGAGCAGATAGTGTAAAAGGACAAGGTGTTCTATCTGCTACAGAAGAACAAATTAATCTCGTAACAGAAGGGTTAAATGACTATCAAATCGTTGTGAATCAATTAAAAACATATGATATTACTCATATTCATACAATTAATCCAGATTTTTTAATTAAATCTGTAATCACAAGACAAAATCGTCCAATGATTGCTTCTGTTCACTTTTTACCGGAAACTTTAGAAAAAAGTATTTCTCTACCTCGTCCGATTAAAGAATTATTTTATAAATATGTTCTTCAATTTTATAAACAAGCGGATTATTTAGTAACTGTTAATCCTCGTTTTATTGAAGATTTAGAACATTATGGAATTCCAAAAGAAAGAGTCACTTACATTCCAAACTTTGTATCACGTGATACTTTTTATAAAATTAATGATCGTTCAAAAGCAACTCTTAGAGAATCTTTTGGATTAGATCCAGATAAATTTACCGTTGTATCTGCTGGACAATTACAAATGAGAAAAGGTGTTTTAGAATTTATTGATTTAGCGAAAAAAATGCCTGACGTCCAATTTGTATGGGCAGGTGATTTTGCTTTTAAAGGTATTTCTGAAGGTCGAAAAGAAATTATGGAACATATGGATGAATTACCAAGTAATGTTCATTTCTTAGGTCTTGTAGAACGAAATCGTATGAATGAATTCTTTAATATGGGAGATGTGATGTTGCAACTTTCGTTTGAAGAGTTATTCCCTATGACGATTTTGGAATCTATGAATGCAAATATCCCATTATTATTAAGAGATTTAAGAGAATATCGCCCTATTTTGTTTGATTATTATTTAAAAGGAAATTCTCAAGTACAATTCCAAGAAATTTTACGTCAATTACAACAAGATAAGGCTTTTTATCAAGAGGCGTGCGAAAAATCTAAAAAAGGAGAACAATTCTACTCTAAAGAAAATGTACTCCAACAATGGCAAGCCTTTTATGATAAAGTAGCTGTTGAAAATCATTTAAAATAAAGGAGTAGCTATGACTGAAACACAAATTAAACAAGGTAAGCCTTTATCTCCCTTTGCACAAAGAATGATGCATGCTTCTTCTGTTGCTGGAGCCATTGCAACGGTTATCTTTTGTATTTGGGCTTATCAAAAAGGGCTATTTACTTCCCAAGAAGCTCTTAGCGAATATATGCAACGTGCGGGCATTTGGGGACCCCCTGTTTTTATCTTATTACAAATTTTACAAACAGTTATTCCAATTATTCCGGGAGCTTTAACTAGTATTGCTGGTGTATATATTTATGGAATGTTTATTGGAAATGTCTACAACTATATCGGTATCATTATCGGTTCCATTATCGCTTTCCATTTAGCTCGAATTTATGGACAACTTTTTGTAAAATCAATGGTCAATGATAGCACCTATCATCGTTATATCGGATGGCTAAATCGTGGAAATAAATTTGATTACTTCTTTACTTTCATGATGGCATTTCCTGTGTCACCAGATGATTTCCTTTGTATGCTTGCTGGTTTAACAAAGATGAGTTATAAAAAGTTCATCCTGATTATTTTAATTTGTAAACCTATTACTTTAGCGGCGTATACTTACGGATTAACCGCAATTATTGATTATATTTGGGCTTTTTTCAAATAAATATTGAGATTATTTATTTTCTCAAACTATTTTTAGTTTTTTTGCTAAAAATGGTTTGTTTTTTTATACATTCATTTTATAATAGGCTTATATAAAAGCCGTTACATTTTTATGGGGAAAGAAATGTTAACGATTGCATTTTTTATATAATTTAATGAAATGGGTTAGGAGAAAAAGGAATATGTATCAAAGTATTACAAATTTTATTGAAAAAGCTAAACTGGAAAAATTATTAGATCCAATAGACGAGATTTATACAACGAATCAATTACTTCATCTACTACAATTAGATGATTATAAACCAGTTGAAATTTCAGAAAATGAATTACCATTGTTAGAAGATTCAGTAGATGAAATCATTCAATTAGCGATTGAATTAGGCGTCATTGAAGATATTTTACCTGAAAAAGAATCGTTTGAAGCAGCTGTTATGAATTTATTAACACCTCTTCCGTCCGTAGTAAATTCAAATTTTTGGAACAATTATAAAGAAAATCCTGAAAAAGCAACTGATTACTTTTATGCATTAAGTCAAAAAAATCATTACATTCAAACAAGAGCAATTGCTAAAAATATTCAATTTCCATATTCTGGAAAATATGGCACTTTAGAAATTACCATTAATTTATCAAAACCTGAAAAAGATCCAAAAGCAATTGCTCAAGCAAAATTAGTCAAACAATCTAGCTACCCTGCTTCTCAATTGACTATGACAAATGAAGGATACTATGGACGTTTTAACCATCCTGCTCGAAGCAATCATAGAATTATTCGTTTAGAAATTAATCATGAGGATTGGGGATTCCAATATTCTCCATATTCTTATTTCAACGAGCATTCTATTTTCTTAACTCAAGTGCCACGTCCAATGCAAATTACAGAACGTTCATTTGAGAATTTAATGGATATTTTACGTCAGTTCCCTCACTATTTTGTTGGATCAAACGCTGATTTACCAATTGTTGGTGGTTCTATTTTAGTCCATGATCATTATCAATCAGGTCGACATGTCTTTCCGATGGATGTTGCACCAATTTTGGAAAATTACACATTTAAAGGATTTGATGGAACTGTATCTCGTTTACATTGGCCTTTATCGGTTATCCGTTTAGCTAGCAAAAACTCAGAACAAATTGTTCAATTAGCGACTCATATTTTAGATAAATGGAGAAATTATTCAGATGAGAGCGCAGATATTTTGGCATTCACAGCTGAAACTCCTCATAATACGATTACACCAATTGCACGTGTTCGTGATGGTATTTATGAATTAGATTTAGTCCTTAGAAATAATCGTACGACTGAAAAATTTCCAGATGGTATTTTCCATCCTCATGTGGATGTGCATCCAATTAAGAAAGAAAATATTGGATTAATTGAAGTGATGGGGTTAGCAATTCTTCCTCCTCGTTTAAAAACTGAACTGAAAGAAGTTGAAAACTACTTACTTGGAAAATCTCATCAAATGCCAGCAATGCATGAAAACTGGGCTAATGAAATTAAAGACAATGAGGAAATAACAACAGAAAATGTTGAAGATTTGATTCGTCAAAAAGTTGGTGAAATTTTTGAACGTGGTTTAGAAGATGCTGGTGTCTTTAAACAAACAACTGAAGGACAAGAAGCATTTGGAAGGTTTATCGATTCCTTACAAAAATAATTTCCTTATAGCCTTTTTAGATATAGTAGCAAAAGGACGGCAGTAGCCTCGCTACAGCGAGTCTCTTGCCTAAAATGCGAGCCTGTAGTCTCGCATTTTCCTGTACTAGAAACCAATCGGTTTCTAGTACTCATGCTACTATAAAAAGGCTTGTTTGGGTTACATAACATATATACGTCTTTCATGGATAAAAGTTGAGCCTTGGTCTCAATTTTTTCTTTATTATTTGGGTTGTTTAACATATACCCTTTTATGTATTTTTCGTATAATAGCAGCCAGCTAACTCTGTCTCATGCTACTATGAAAAGGCTTGTTTTGGTTACTTAACATTAATACGTCTTTTATAGCAAAAAAGCTTAAAATCATTCTTTTTCGATGATTTTAAGCTTTTTTTGTTATTTCTTTAAAATAAATACAATACAAACAATTATCGCACTAATAACACAAGCTAATCCAATAATAATTGCACCTAATAAAATTGGCTGATCAGAAAGGCTTAATAAAAATTCTTCAAAATTAACCGTAAATTCAGATTTAGCTTCTGCAGTGGTATTTTGTTTACTTTCTTTATTCTCTTTCACTTCTTCTGGAATAATTGTTACAGGATAAGCTAATGGCTCAATCTTAGATGTAATACGAGGAAGGTCTATTTCAATAACAATTTTATCTTCTTTTAAACTATATTTAGGTTTTTCACCAATTCTAACTAAAGTTTTAATATCTTTGTCTAGTTGAACTTTGACTCCATCAATTGTATGTTCTCCTGCTTTTAACACTGTTTGTGTTTCATATTCAGAAAAAGCTTTTCTCAATAATCCATTTCCGATTTGGCTCTTAAAGAATGAACTATTGTCCTTATCTTCCCAAGCTCCAACTCCTAGAATAACTTGAATAAAACGAGTATTTTCTTGCTTTGCAGTTAATAAATGATTAAATGCCGCACTAGGACTTGAACCTGTCTTAAATCCATCTACTCCTGGAAATCCTTGGTACATTCCTGGGATAGAACTATTATAAGTGTAGAATGATTCTTCATAAGGCGTTCCCACCATCACCGTAATTAATGGATTTTTAGTAAAGTTTGTAATTTCTGGAAAATCTTTTAAGAAATGATACGCTAAAATTGCTAAATCTCTAGCAGTTGTTTGATTGTAACGATTGTTATTATATCCTTCAGGTGTATAATATCCTCTAAACGCAGAAGCTACTGCTCCACTAGCATTATTGAATTTTGTATTTTCCATCCCCCATTCTTTAAACTTAGCATTCATTTTATTTAAAAACTCTGTATCTGATAAACCAGTAGCTCTTGCTACCATTAATGTTGCAACATTCGAAGACGGATAAAACATCATATATAATAATTCTTCGATTGGATAATCCACACCTGCAACAATAATATTATTACTAATTTCCCCAATCGTTGAAATGGCACGATCTTCTTCGGTTGCTGTTACAACTGTATCTAAAGATAACTTTCCTTCTTTCATAGCTTCAAAAGCCATATAAGCTGTCATCATTTTTGAAATACTTGCCGGATCCCATGGTTTATCAATATTACTTCCAAATACAATTTCTCCTGTATCTGCATCGACCATAATGGTACTTTCTGGTCGATAATTTTCTTCGACACCATATCCATATTCTGCAATTGCTTCCATTACATCTTCTCTAAATGGAATGGCAACTGTTGTTTGTTCAGTTTTTTCTTCTTGTTGGGTTGATTCTGTTTCAACTGTTGTTTCTTGCACAGCCTCTTTTGTACTGGAATCATTTTCTTCCGCTAAAATAGCACTTGTACATAATAGTGAAGCCATAAGGAAACTTAATCCCAAAATATTTTTTATTTTCACTAATGATCCTCCTCTATCAACTTTTATATTCTACCCTTTTTTTAAAGAATTAGCAAAAAATCTTACTAGGAAATAAAGAAAAAAACGATTCAACTTTATCCATTGAATCGTTTTTAGAATTTAGATTATTAAATACAAGTTTAAATAGAATCTCCATTGAAGATTGAATTTTTAACAATTACATAATCCACTTTTCGGATAGATTCTAAGTCAGAACCACCTGCATACGAAATAGATGATTGTAAGTCTTGCTGCATTTCTACTAATGTATCTTTTAATGAACCTTTATAAGGAACAATGATTTTCTTTCCTTCTACATTTTTGCGTTCACCTTTTTGGAATTCAGATGCACTACCAAAATATTCTTTGAAGCGTTCTCCATTAATTTCAACTGTTTTACCTGGTGATTCTTCGTGACCAGCAAATAATGAACCGATCATGACCATTGTAGCACCAAAACGAATTGATTTTGCAATATCACCGTGAGTACGAATTCCGCCATCTGCAATAATTGGTTTACGGGCAGCTTTTGAGCACCAACGAAGAGCTGCTAATTGCCAACCACCAGTACCAAATCCTGTTTTAATTTTTGTAATACATACTTTACCAGGTCCAATCCCCACTTTTGTCGCATCTGCTCCAGCATTTTCTAATTCACGAACTGCTTCTGGAGTACCAACATTTCCAGCAATGACAAAAGTATCTGGTAAATGTTTTTTGATATGTCCAATCATATCAATAACTGAATTCGCATGACCATGTGCAATATCAATCGTAATATAATCAGGAACTAAGTTTTTCTCTTTTAATTCTTCAACAAATTCATATTCATGAGGTTTTACACCTACACTGATTGAAGCAATAAGATTTTTATCATGCATTTTTTTAATAAATGGAATTCTTCCTTCTTCATCAAAACGATGCATAATATAAAAATATCCATTTTCTGCTAGGAATTCTGCCACTGATTCATCAATAATGGTTTGCATATTAGCAGGTACTACAGGGATTTTAAACGTATGTTTCCCTAATTGAACAGTTGTATCACATTCTGAACGACTATTTACAATACATTTATTCGGTACTAATTGAATATCTTCATAATCAAAAACTTTCATTTCAAACATGAGGTAACCTCCTTAAGTAAGCATTTGTTTCATATCTATTACCACGAAATATTTTAACTTATTTTCACCAAAATGTAAATAAAAAACTGCTTCTTTATGAACATTAATCCGAACAACCTTCGGATTATATAGTAAAACACGAACAAAACTGTTGCAGAAAATAAAAAATGACTTTTCCAGTATCAGTTTTAGCCTTGAGATTCATTTTTGAACCTACTACCGTCCTTGCTATATAAGAAAAGTCATATACTTAAATCATTTTAACCGTTTTAAAATTTATGACAAAAACAACAAAGACTTTCCAAAGTAGCAGTAGTAATAGAAGCCTGTTTGGCTTCTATTACTAGAAAATTTGAGACCAAGGCTCAAATTTTAGGCATGAGATTCGCTAGCGAAGCTGCTGCCGTCCTTGCTACATAAGAAAAGTCTTATAAAAAACAATTTTTACTATTTCAACGAATCTTTTACTAATCCGAAGATAAACTGTGTTGAGTCAAATGGTTGTAAATCATCCATTTTTTCCCCTAATCCGATAAATTTAACAGGGATATTCATTTCATGACGAATTGATAAAATCACGCCACCTTTTGCAGTTCCATCTAATTTCGTTAAAATTAAACCTGTCACATCAATTGTTTCTTTAAATTGTTTTGCTTGAACTAAAGCATTTTGTCCAGTTGTCGCATCTAATACTAATAAAGTTTCATCTGCTCCCGTTTCAATTTCTCTAGAAATAATACGGTTCATTTTTTCTAATTCTTTCATTAAGTTCACTTTATTTTGCAATCGACCTGCTGTATCAATTAATAAATAATCGATATTTTCTGCTTTCGCTTTTTTAATGGCATCATACACTACAGAAGAAGGATCTCCGCCTTCTTTACCACTAACAACAGGAACCCCTACACGTTCGCCCCAAATTTCTAATTGTTGAATGGCTCCCGCACGGAATGTATCGCCCGCTGCTAATAAAACAGAATGCCCTTCTTGTTTTAATCTCCAAGCAATTTTACCAATCGTAGTTGTTTTACCAACACCATTTACTCCGACAAATAGTAATACTGTTGGTCTTCCTTCAGCTTTTGCTAAAGTTGCTAGATTGTCTTCACCTTTTTCATAAATGTCTACCATTTTTTCAATAATAACTTGTTTGACATCATGAGCATTTTTAGCATTTTGCAAACGAACTTCATCTCTTAAGGCATCCGTAATCGCTAAAGTCATTTCAAAGCCTACATCTGAAGAAATAAATGTTTCTTCTAAATCATCGAAGAAATCTTCATCAATCGTTCTAAAGTCTGCTAGAAATTCGTTTAAATGATCCGAAAAACTTTTACGAGTTTTTTGCATTCCTTGGTCATATTTTTCAATAACAATCGAAGTTTCTTGTTCTTGCTGTTTGATGACAGCATCTTCACCGGTAAAGGCACGTTTAATACGATCAAATAATCCCATTATTTCACTCCTTCTCTTTCTCGTTTATTTTGTTCTAAAATGTGATAAATGGCATGAGCAACCCCAGATTCTTCATTTGTCTTCGTAATGAATTTGGCAACTTCTTTTACTTCTGGAGAACCATTCCCCATTGCTACTGGGAATCCAACAGTTGTAAGCATTGATAAATCATTTTCTTCGTCTCCACACGCGGCCATTTCCTCTACTGTAATTCCTAAAATGTCAGCTAAATGAGTTAATCCCGTTCCTTTAGAAACTTCTTTTGGTACTACTTCTAATAAGAAAGTACGTGACTTCATGCAATTGAATTTTTCAAAGAAAGCTTCTGGCAATTGACGAATTCCTTCATCTAATAATGCTTCTTCAATACATAGAACTGCTTTATAAAACACATGGCTTGCTTCAAATTCCGAAGGATTTTTTGTAATGAATTTAATTGGATGAGGTAAACCTGGATAAATAGAAGGTCTTCCTTCCGGATAAGTTGTTTCATAAGCTCTTTCTAAATCAATCATAACAAGAGGTAATCCAACTTTATACGCTTCTTCATAGCAGTATTGCATATCATCTCTAGAATGACCTTGTTTAAATAAAATTTCTTGTGATTTTGTTTTTTGAATAATTCCACCATTGTAGTTAATAGAAAAATCATCATCACCTAATAATTCTAATTCTTCTAATAAATGATAAATACTCATTAACGGACGACCTGTACAAAGAACAATTTTTACCCCTTGTTCTTTAGCCAGTTGAATAGCTTTTTTATTTTCAGGTGTTACTTTTTTATCATCTGTTAGTAATGTTCCATCTAAGTCTAGTGCAATGACTTTTATCATACAATCTCTCCTTTTTTACTCTATGGAATCTGTATCCTAGAACCATCATTCAACACTTTACTATATATGTGTTGCTTTGATTTCATTCTTGTATTATACCAAATTTTTAGGTTTGTGACTATTCCTAAAGAAAAAGCCATATCACTAGGATATAGCTTCTTTGTTTTTTATTATTCGATAAGTCCTAAGGTGATCAATTAAATTTACAAACATGCTTTGTCGAATACCCTATATAATTTTCAATAATAAGCTTATCTTCTACTTCAATGCAAAAAATTCATCTCGTAGAATTCCATATTTTATAGAATCGTAGTAAGTTCCTTTATAATAACGAACTTTTCTAATTCTAGCTTCTTGAGTCATCCCTAATTTTTCTGACAGTCTCATCATGCCAGGATTACCACTCCAAGTTGTTAGTCCCACTCGTTCAATTTCTGGGAAATCTTTAAAACAAATTCCAATCCATTCTTGTAAGGCAGACGTTCCAATACCGTGAGACCATAATGAATCATCATAAATAACAATTCCTATTTCTAACCAACGAGTTCTAATGTCTTCCCAATAGCGCGTAACAACTCCAATAATTCTTTCTTCATGAACAATTGCGAGGACATTTTCACTCAGAAAAAAAAGATGATTCTCAGACTGTAAAAATGTTTCTAAATTTAATTGTTTATATTCGTCAAAATAAGGGGCATTATAAAGTGTCCATCGAGGTTTTTCAGATGAATATATTAGCGTATGAAGTATTGGTAAGTCTGTTTCATTTAATTTTTTAAGCAAATTAACTTTCTCCTTATATAAAAATAATATGTACTTAGTATATCAAAATATAGATAATAATATCTAGATATAAAAAATAGATTCATCTTTAATATTACTGTTGAGTTTTTGCTAATTGTCAACTCAAAGATACCGAAACGGTTAAGATTTTCTTCTATCGTTTCGTAGCCAATAAAAATTTCTAAGCCTTTTTTCAAACTTGTTGCAAATTCAATTCTTTGGTGTGGTTGTAACCCCTTAAGATGTGACGATGGACTTCATGTTCTTTTATGCATTTCCTTCTTGAAGTCCTATTTTTATAGTTTTTTGTTCCTTATCATTTAATGAGCAAATATTCCCGAATATCAAGTGAATAAAAAGGACAATCATCGATTATTTTTAAATTTTAACGCTATCTTTTTAAAATGTTTACACTCAATCGTTGCATTAATAACTTCTATCAATTCCTGCTTTCTTACTAGATTGGTAAATTTTCTTAAATAAAACATAACCAATTACCAAGAACAATACTGACTGACCGGCTAATAATATGTACTCCAACAAAGTAACTATTCCTCCTTGAATCAGAGATTGCGTCATTTCAATCCCTAGAGAAATAGGAAGAAATCGACCAATCGTAACGGCCCATTCTGGCATCATCTCATGAGGTAAAATAGCTCCAGTGAAAAATAATAGTGCATAAGAAATAATCGAATCAAATGATGCTGTCTTAGTATATTTTAAGGTTAGCGCCACTAATACTAATGTAAATCCAAACACACCAACTGTGGTTAATAAGAAGATGACAATATACCACCCACTGAATGAAATTTGAATCGAAAGAATCGCACTCAATACAATGGAAACAATAGCAACTTTTATTAGATTGACAATTAACCACACTAATGTCCTTACTATAATCAGCTGTTCGAAAGGAAATGGTTTAATAATTAGTTGATCTAAAATTCCCATTTGTTTCTCCGAAGACACAGAGACCGCTGCTTCACTAATAACCGAACTCAACAAATACCAATACACAAATCCTACATAACCTTGATTCATTTGTTGATGTTGAACTAATAAAAACATATAGAACACAATCGTTGTAACCACAACACTCACAATATGATCCGGATAATAGGTACGTACTTCATGTAAATATTTCCACAATTCTGCCTTAAATAACTTCATGATGTGCTCCTCCTCTTTGACTATAGAAATAGTCTAGTGTTTCTTCAACTGTTGGACTTAATTTCTCAATCTTGATTAAATGCGACATCAAGTTATGCTTTACTAGAAGTGCCGTTAACTCATCAATAGTATTCCGTTTCATGTATGATTTTCCTTTTTCAATGCGACATTGTAGCTCTTGATGAATCACTTCTCCCTCAATAACAGCTTCAAATTCTTGAGTATGCGGAACTTGTTGCAAGAAATCTTGATAATCTCCCTTATAGACAACCTCTCCTTCATCAATCACAATAACATAGTCTGCTAGTAATTCTATAATCTCTGCTTGGTGCGAGGTAAGAATAATCGTTTTGTTCTGTTCTGTGGATAATTGTTTAATTTTTTGACATAGTTGCTTTGAACTTTGAAAATCCAATCCTAAAGTTGGCTCATCTAAAAATAACACCTTTGCATTTGTCATTAATGCAATGATTAATGAAAGTTTCTGTAACATTCCTCGAGAGTACCCACCAACGGGTTCATCCATAGCATCTCTTAGGTCAAACTCATCAATTAGCGCTTGAATATTATCATCCATATAGTTTATAGATTGTTTTGATAATCCAAGAAAGTATTCAATATTTTGTTTTCCTGTTAAAAATGGATAAACATTATCGACTGACTCTAATACGGCACTTACATTTTGGTAGTAAGAATGTCCAATATCTGAGAGATTCTCTCCCTTAAACAAAATATCTCCCTTATCTGCACTGATCATTCCTAACATCAATTTAATTAATGTTGTTTTTCCAGCACCATTTTTACCAAGAATCACCGTAATGTTATTTTCTGGAATTTCAAAAGAAATATTATGCAAAATTGTCTTATTATTGTATCGTTTTTCGATACCCTTCACTTCAAACACCATCTTCTACCTCTCCTTAAAATAGTAATCAAAACTATCTCTATAACCTTTTATACAAATTCTTTTTGTAACCTATAAAATTCTATTATTTTCCTATAAAAATAAGTTTTTTGCTTTTTCTAGCATTATACCATTTTTTAAGAATTGTAACTATTTCTAAAAGAATAATTTCACATGAGTGTACAATTTTTTTTATAAACTCAAAAAAGCACGAAACTAGAATTTCTAGTTCCATGCTTTCTATTAGTCTTTCATTCCAACAATCTCTCGCTGTCTACGATTCGCTTCTTGAGCGATGTAACTCATTACGAACTTGAATTCTTTAGCGGTAGCTTTTTCAGAGAGTTCAGCAATACTTTTATTGTATTTTTCAACAATTTGCTTTACTTTTTCTTTATCAGTCATTTAACAAATCCTCCAATTGTTGTTTGGTGTATTTCTGGGGAAGTACTAGCTGAATATTATCAGCATCAAAATGTACTTCGGATATATTATTTTGATAATCTTTAATAATAATATGTAATGTTACTTCTGGATGTCGTTCTTTTACTTTTTCAATATTTTCTCTAGCTTGGAAGAACGCATTGATAAATGTATCTTTAGGAACAACACGGCCTTCTACTAATTCACGTTCTTTCGTAAAATTCCATGCTACTTGTGGTTCTTGATAAACATAAAATAATGTCACACGATACCCATTTTTTAATGTTCGAATGATATTCTTCTCTGCACTTAAAACTGCAAATGTTGCATCCAATATAAATGAATATCCCTTATCCACTACAAATTTAAAAGACTGATCGACTAACCATGCTGAAGCCTTTTGAAATTGACTAGAATTACTACCATCATAACCTGGAAATTGAATTCGAAATGCATCTGCATCAATAAGAATATGATTATCATAATTTTCCGATAATCCAAGAGCAACTTCTGTCTTACCTGCTCCTGGACTGCCAGCCATAAATACTGCATCTAGCTCTTCACTAGGAAAACTATCGTGAATCAATTCAGAAATAAACTCTTCTAGTCTATTTTGTGCATATTCTAAATTCGAATCCATAGTATTCCTCCTTCAATTCTTTGTCTAAGTATACCATTTTTCAGGCTGTTTATCAGCAATATTGTAACATCTTTATTCAGGTATTTTTTCTCCACAATTGATTCTGAACAAAATATCCTTATTCATAAACTTCACTAACAAAATCTGTAATCTGTTTAAAATGATTAAAGTCCATCATTGGATCTCCTAAAGTATCATCTCCAGTTAATCCGATAATTTCTATCTTACTCTTCGAATGATTTTTCTCAATTAATTCTTCTGCTAATTTTTTAATACTAAGTTCTTTTCCAATCGATAATGTATAAACGCCTGAATTAAGAACATGGTTATAAAAATCATCCCAACCACGAATAAATTCTTCTTTCCTAGTTGCAAGTTTTGTAATTCTCTCATCTGTTAAAGGAAGAGGTTTATTTTCTTTCGAGAGTTTATCAAACACATGATAGACTGAACCATTACTTTCAATCACAAATGGAAATCGTAACGATTGAATGAAACATTCTTGATGTTTCTCATTTAAGTAACTTAAATATTGTTCTACTTCTAATTTTTGTTTACCAAACTGATTATGAGGTTTATATGCTTCATCACTTGAGATAAATACCACTCTTTCCTTTACAAAAGGTAATACTGACTCTAGAAATACTTTTGTTTGCAAAACATTCTTTAAATAATAATACTCAGTAAAGTCTTCACAAAAATTTGTCATCTTCAATGATGCTCCATGAATTAAAATATCTGGTTGAATTGCTTCAATATATTTCAAACAATCTTGCGAAGTAAAATCCATTGGTACTGGATAAAATACTGATGAATCTATCCTTTTACTCATAATTGCTAACTGTGTTTCTTGATAATCAACACCATAAACTATTGTATCATTTTCTATAAAATAGTTTACTAATGCTTCCCCAATGGTTCCACAAACACCCGTAATTAACACTTTTTTCTTCATAATTCACTCTCCATGTAATGATTTTATCCAATTTATCGTTGGCATATTAATGACTTTATTTAATGGATTCATTGGTATATTGATATCCTCATTTTCTAGTTTTTCATTTCGAATTCTTTTAATTAATTTGGATGGAATACCGTACCGTTCTTTTAAAATTGTTTCTTCTTCCAAATCAAATGTTTGTATAGAAATCTTCAATACGCCTTTTTCTAATAATTCAATATAATTTTCTGTCTCTCTAATAATTGCGTCTAAGAAAAACTGATCAGAAAAATTAATAGTATTTATATTTTGTAAATCGGATAAGCCGGTCAAAGTAATATCCCTCATAAATTCGACAATTTCTGAACGAGTAATTTCTTTATCCAAAAATAATATATATAACTCCAATACTAGTATTCTATGCAATTTTCTAACAATATACTCTTGATTTTTATTTCCAAACACTATTCCCTCATTCATAAGAACTAAAATGACTCTCATTAAATTAATACATTTTAATCCCACTGATAGGCTAGACTCAGGAATCTTATCTCTAATGTTATTAAAAGATGTTTTGAAATAGTTCAATTCATAAATACTATTCTTTTCAAAATACTCAACTTCGATAACTTCCTTCAAAAAAGAACTATCAATAACATAGTTTTCTCTATTAAAAATTATATTTAAACTACCAACAGGAACTAATCCATTTTTATTTCTACGATAGAATTTAATATACTCTCCCTTAAATCTATTCTCACCTAAAGTAGTTGATAATTTATCACTATTAATTATGCATATATCAAAACATTCTTTTGTTTTTTCATTTATCAAAGATAACATCTTTTGCGATAAAACCATTGTAGTTTTTCCATCTAAAAAATTTAATTTCCTAAAAAAATCACTAGTAATTTTTAATGCCCTTTCGAGATTTTCTTCCTTTAGTAAAAAGAAACTCAGCATATGATTGTAAGAAGATGCTACTCCTTCAAACCCTGTAATTTCAAGAATTTTATCCGTAACTCTAAAACATCTTTGATTTGTGTAGTAACAACGATTAATCTTAAAAAACTCTTCAAATCTATCTTCAATATTCAAAACAGAAGAAAATTTAAGCGTTTTATGATACTTAATTCCAGAATCAGGTATATACTCCATTCCTTCTTTTTCCATAATCTCCCTAAAATACAAACTAACCTCATCATTCATTTTCGAAGTCCCTCCAATATCTATTTTCACACCTAATTAGGGAAAGCTTATCACATCAGTTTGTTATTTTCAACAACATTTTATTCAAATAAGTATTTTTTAAATAAAATATTCTAATTTGAATAAATTTTTATTATTTCTTAAAATCGTACAAAAAAACATTATGCAAATCCATTTTGAGATTCCCATAATGTTTTACATATATTTAAAAGTAGAATTAAAAACGGCTACTTAAATATTCTTGTATTCTTAAATACATTTTTTCATTTCCTAATAATTTATACAAAAACTTAGCTTGTTCATAATACATAAGAATATCTTCGTCTGACAGAAAATTATCTCCAATGTTCGCTAATAAACAATATAAGTCGGCTAATAAATAGATACTACTATTTTCTTTACAGATATCAATTGTTTCTAAAATCTCTTCCAAAGCTTCTTTTGTAACTTTATTTCTTACTAAAATTCGAGCATAGTTATATCTGATTTTGATTACCTTATGTAAATTATCCTGCTTTGACATATCTACTTTATAAATCTCTTCCATTAGAACTTTATAAAGCTGTTTATATTTTTCAATTTCATCACATTCAAAATAAAATAGTGCTAAAGTATTCAAAAAATCTAAATAGTATTCATCATTCTTTTTTATTTTTTTACATAAGTGTTCCATCATTTCTATTGCTTTAACAATATCTTTATGTACATTAAACGCAACAATTGCCTTTATCCATTCTAGGTAAATAAGATCCTCTTCTAATGTAATTTTTTGCTTCTTATTCAGCTCTAATGATAAACAATATTCTAATTTACTAAAATCTCTTTGAGCTAAAGCATCATCAGCTATTTTTTTAAATGATTTTAATACAGAATCTGTTCCTTCTAACTTTGTATTAAAAAAATAGTCCATACTGACATTGAGGCGAACAGATAATTTCTTTAAAATTGAAGCACTAGGATCATAATTTTGATTTTCAATTCTACTAATTTGACTTTGTTTACAAATTCCTTCTGATAATTCCTTTTGTGTTAAATTTAATTCCAATCTTCTATGCTTAAGACGTTCTCCTAACAAGTGACTTCTCCTTTCCGTAATAGACTAATCTAATACATTTTCCATATATTGTGAGTCATTATTTTTTACCTGTTGCATTCCTGTATTCATCATTGTATGAAATTCTTCTTCTGTCATTGTTTCACGGATAGGAAGTTGCTTCTGAGGGACGGTTAAAGAAAATGGAATTCCATTATTCATAATAATTTGTCGATAGAATAAATCAATCGCTACTGCTCGAGAAAGACCAATCTGTGATAAAATTTTTTCTGCTTGTTCTTTAATATTTTCTTGAATTCTAACATTTACACTAGCTGTTTTCATACATATTTCTCCTCTTATATGATTACACTCATTATACCATATGTGTTGCGTTATGCAATACATCTAGAGCAATCTCAACTTCTTTATCAAAAACCAATTGAAGTAATATCTCCTTCTAACCACTCTTCCACAAAAAGAAAAAGCCCTTAGCGAGCTTTTCCTATTATAATGTATTAATATCAATCTACAGTGACTTCAAAAAGTGTTTTTACTCCAGACCATCAAAGTCTTCGAATTTTACTGAAGCTAGTTTTGAAACTCCAGATTCTTGCATTGTTACTCCATATAATACATCTGCTTCTTCCATTGTTCCTCTTCTATGTGTAATAACAATGAACTGTGTATTTTTAGTAAATTCTTTCAAGTAACGACCATATCTTGCAACATTTGCCTCATCTAGGGCTGCTTCTACTTCGTCTAGTAAGCAGAATGGCACTGGCTTCACTTCTAAAATGGCAAATAATAATGCAATAGCAGTAAAGGCACGTTCTCCCCCTGATAATAGACTTAAGGATTGTAGTTTCTTACCTGGTGGTTGAGCAATAATCTCAATTCCTGTTTCTAATAAATTCGCTGGATCCGTTAATTCTAAAGAAGCACGTCCTCCTCCAAACAATCTTGGGAATGTTTGTTGGAATTGACTTGAAATAGCATCGAAAGTTTGTTTGAATCGACTCGTCACTTCCGTATCCATTTCTGTAATCGTGTCTTCTAGATTTTTCTTCGCATCTAATAGATCTTGTTGTTGAATCGTTAAAAATTCAAATCTTTCTTGAACTTTATCGTATTCTTCAATCGCCATTAAATTAACTGCACCCATTTGTTCGATTTGTTGTTTTAAGCTACGAACGGCTTTTGAAGCATCTTCAATTGACATCGTTAATTCTGTTTTCTCGATTGCTGCTTCAAATGTTAATTCATATTCTTCACTTAAATATTGCAGTTTTTGATCAATTGCTAATTCAAAACGATTAGCTTTTGTTTCAACTTTTGATTGTTGTTTCAAATACTCTTGTAATTGATGTTGCGCTTGATTACGACTGACTTCCGTTTGCTTATTCAATACTTCTAATTGAATTCTTTCTTCTTTTAGTCTATCTAAATCTATTTCTAATGCTGTAACAGTTTCTTTAATCGCTTCGTAATCTTTTACAGTTTGGTTGTAATCTGCTTCATTTTTCTCTTTTAAGTCCTTCTGTTCATCTTTTTTCGATTCCAGTAAATGAACTTGTTCTTCTAAACGTTTTAATGACAGTTTTTCTTGTTTGAATTCTTTCTTTTGATGTTGGACTTGCTCTTGAATACGAGCTTTTTGTGTCCCCACTTCTTGTAATTCTTGTTGTTTTTCTTGAAGCTGTTGCGTACGGTCTTCTTGAGATAATTGTAAATAATCCAATTCTTTTTTAACCGCTTGATTCTCTTTTGTAATCCTTCTTAACGCTTCATGAGTATCTACATATTGCTGTTCTAATTGTTCATACTGTTGAATCGATTCATCTAATTCATATTGTTGACTTAATGTTTGACGACTAATTTTATTAAATTCGTCTTTTGAGAATTGTAATTCTAAGCGTACTTCTTGTAATTGTTGTTTTAAAAGGGTTTCTTCTTCTTGAATTGCTGTTCCTTTTTGAACAATTTCGTTCCATTTCGTTTCCAACTGATTCCATTTTTCTGAAACTTGCTTCTCATATTCTTTCAACTGTTTCAATTGTTGTTCTAACGTTTCTAATTGACTATTCCGTTTTACAAGAGATTGTTGTTGATGGTTTTTAGAAGCTCCACCGGTCATCGAACCACCAGCATTGACAACATCTCCCTCTAAAGAAACAATACGATAACGGTATTGCAAGACTTTAGCAATTTTCATCGCATCATCCAATGTTTTGGTAACTACCGTTGTTCCTAAAATGTTACGAACAATGCATTGATACGTTTGATCTACTTGTACAAGATCACTAGCAATTCCAACATATCCTTGTAAAGAGAATAATTGCTGTTGAACTGAATCTGGCATTCTTTTCTCTTTAATAATCGTTAACGGTAAAAATGTTGCACGTCCTAAACGATTCTGTTTTAAATAGTCAATCGCTTTTGCAGCAGCTTGTTCATGCTCTACTACAACATGTTGGCTACTTGCCCCTAAAGCGATATCGATTGCTAATGTGTACGCATCTTCTACTCGAATTAATTCAGCAACTGAACCAATGACACCAGCGATTTGTTTCTTCTGTTTTAAGATTTCACGGACTCCTTGATAGTATCCAGCATAATCTTCAGAAACTTGTTTCAAACTATGATAATTTGCTTGAGTTTGTTGTAATTGTCGTTCAATTTTTTGTTTTTGTTCTTGCAGTGTTTGACGTTCTTGACGTAAACTATCTGCTTGTTGACGAAAAGTATTCAAGTCTTCTTGTTTAGAACTTGTTCGTTGAGCTAAGTTTTCTTCTTTTTCCACTAACTGAGCAATCTTTTGATCTAATTGCTTTGATTGTTCTTCAAATAATTCTTGTTTTTCTAGTAATTTATCATGTTGATTTTGATTTTGTTCCATCGAACGTTCCAAGTGTTTTTCTTGGTTCGTTAATTTTGAAATTTCTTGTAATTGCTCGATATAGTCACTTTGTAATTGCTTTTGTCTCTCTTCATTACCTTGACTTAATTGTTCTAATTCTTCTACTAATTTAGACCAAACTGATTCAATTTCGTTTAGTTCTACTTCTTTGATGGCAACAGCTCGCTCTAATTCAGCCACAGTTTGTTCTGTTGATTCTAACTGACGAATGACTTCTATTAAGGCTAATTGATTTTCTTCATTGGTACGATTCGCAAACTCTTGTCTTTGTTGATAAACTTTACGTTCACCATCTAATTGTTCCATTTTTTGAATCGCATCAACGTATAACACTTGTTTTTCATCTAACTCAGTATTTTTTACAGTAAGTAATTCTTGTTGATCGAATACTTTCTGCTCTAGCTCTACTAATTTTTGTTCTGTTTTCGTCACGGTTTCTTGTAACTGAGCTACTTCTCTTTTAGCGACTGTCCACTGAGTATTTAAAGTTTCAATTTCAACGGCTAATAAAGCTGTTTCGATACCTTGTAATTCTTCTTTTTTAGATAAATAAACAATCGCTTTTTCCTTTTGTTCTAATAAAGGCGTTAATTGACTTTTAATTTCATGTAAAATATCTTCTACACGATTTAAATGCTCTTGTGTTTGATCTAATTTTCTTTGCGCTTGAGTTTTACGGTCTTTATATTTTAATACCCCTGCAGCTTCTTCAATAATCATACGACGATCTTCAGGTTTATCATTGAAAATTTGTTCGACTTTCCCTTGGGAAATTAGGGCAAAGGAATCCTTTCCTAAACCAGAATCCATCATTAAACTTGTAATATCTTTTAGTCGACAAGCTTTCTTATTAATAAAGAAGTCACTATCCCCATTACGGTTCAATCGACGAGTTAATACAACTTGAGAATGCTCAATTGCCAATTTTCCATCTTCATTGTTAATATGCAAATTTACTTCAGCAATATTCACGGGTTTACGAGTTTGAGAACCCGCAAAAATAACATCATCCATTTTTTTACCACGTAAACTTTTAGCCGATTGTTCTCCTAAAACCCATTTAATTGCTTCTGACAAATTAGATTTTCCACTTCCGTTTGGACCTACAACAGCTGTAACACCTTTATCAAATTCGATAACGGTTTTATCCGCAAATGACTTAAATCCAGACATTTCAATTTTTTCTAACTGCATCCTTGACTCCTTACTTTAAGAAATAACGTTTAATTTTTCTAATGTTCTTCTAGCAGATAATTGTTCTGCTGCTTTCTTCGTCTTGCCTTCACCAATTTCATAACCTTTATCATTCACATGAACTTGTACGGTATAATAACGTGCATGAGAAGGCCCCTCTTCTTTTAGTAATTCATAACGAATGTTCACATTCCCATTTCTTTGGAAATATTCTTGTAATTCTGTTTTAAAATCACCAACTAAAGTAAATCTTCCATCTTTTATTTTTGAAATAATGACTTGTGTTAGAAATTGACTAGCACCTTCAAAACCTTGGTCTAAATAAATAGCACCCACAAAAGCTTCAAATACGTCACAGAGAACTGCTGGATTTTCATGTCCTTTTGAAGCACGTTCTCCTTTTCCTAATAAAAGATATTTATCTAACTCACACTCTTTTGCAAGTGTCGACAAGCTTTCTTCGCAAACGATTTGCGCTCTTAATTTTGTTAACTCGCCTTCTTTTTTCGTTGGCATTTGGCGGTATAACCAATTAGAAATAAATAATTCTAAAACGGCATCACCTAAAAACTCGATACGCTCATTATAAATTCCTTTGCAATCTTTATGTTCATTTGCATAGGATGAATGAGTTAAGGCTTCTTTTAAATAGTTTTCATTTTTAAATTGTATTTGAAATTCTTTTGCTATTTTTTCTTTAAATTGTTCGATTGAATACATGCCCTTCGGCTCCTTATCATTTCTCTATCTTCCCTATTATAAAAGGTTTGTTAAAACATTACAAACGATTTTAAAAAAATGGACGTATTCTAAGACGTAAAGCAATAAAAAAGACTTTTACATATTGTAGCAAGGTCGACAGCAGCCTCGCTATGCGAGTCTCATGTCTAAACTTTGAGCCTTGGTCTCAAAGTTTCCCTGTAATATTATCCAAAAACGGATAATATTACTACTGCTACAATAACAAGTCTTTTCTATTGCTTTACTTTTTATCTTCCAAGAATAATGAAATCGTATCTAAGCAACCGTACAAATGTATTATCCTTCAATAATAAATATAATTTAAATCATTTAAAGATATCTATCGAATCATACTCAATATCTTCTAATTCTTGCTTACGATGTGTTATCATAATAACCATTGTATTTTCTAATTTCGATAAACTATTTAAAATCATTTTCGAGCTGGCAATATCGATATTTGAAAAACTTTCATCTAATAAAATGATAGGATTTGGATTAACTAATAACCTTGCAATCGCAACTTTTTGCTTTTCTCCACCTGACAAATCATTTATATTTTTAGTTAAATCAATATTTAATTGCTCAATAATTTCCTTAAAATTATCTGACTCTTCTTTTCCTAATAAAATATTCTCCTCGATACTTGTATCAAACATATAACCTTGTTGTCTTAAATAACTAAATAAGTTATCTGTATTGTATTGTTTAATATTATCCCCATCAATCAAAATGGTACCTTTTTTGGGTTCTAATTGCTGTAATAATAACTTGAATAGTGTGGACTTTCCTTTACCAGAAGCCCCATTCAATACATACCATTTTCCATTATCTAATTTTAAATTAACATCGCTAAATAATACATGATCTGTTGTATAACCAAATTCTAAATCCGAAACAGTTATATTTTGCCACGATAATTTAATTGGTTTTTCAATGGTTTTATCATCACTTGCTGCAAACTTATCAATTTTTTCTAACAATTGAACTGAAGAATGAATAATAGTCATATATTGATTAATCGCAGAAATTGAATCAAATAATTTCATTGCTAAATCAGTTGTAGTAAGAATTGCACCAACTAAGATTAACTGATTTATTATCAACAGCCCTGTTACAAATATGACCGATAATTGACTAATTACATTTAATAAAAAAATAATAAATGTGACTTTACTTGTTTCTTTAGCAAGTATTACTCTACTATTCTTAATTTTAAATAACTCTTGACTAAAGGAATCCTGATAAAAATTTAATGCACCAAATTCTTTTAGAACATCAATTCCTGTTATCATATTATTAATTTTATTCAAGTAACTTTTATTTGCCTCAGCAACATGATTTCCTGCATTAGATACCATTTTTTTGGTCATTACAGGGATAAAATATAATACAATTGATAATGCCAGACTGACAATGAATAATAAATAATGAACGTAAAATAAAGCAATTAAGGATAAAATAGCACGCAACATAAACTTTATCATACCAAAAATACTTCTCAGCACTTTATTTTCAATCATATTTACATCATTTTGAAGAAATGACTCAATTTCCTTTTGTTCTTGACCGTTAATATAGTTAGCTTTAATATTCCAAGAAGCATCTGACATATCACTACGCATCTTATTACATATGTTTTGAATAACAATTTCTTGATAAATTGTCTGATAATATGAAATGATTAAACTAATAATCCATAATCCCAAAATAATGAATACTTCAATCATGAATACCTTTACATTTTGTTGGATGAGATATTCCGCTACCTTTGTCATTCGTAAGGCAGCATACACTTGTAAGCCAGATACAGTAAATAAACCTGCTATATTTAACAGAAATCCTAACATCTCTCTTCTTAAATATTTAATCATTTCTATCCTCCTTAAAAAACTAAAACAACTTAAAATGTTTAACTTTCATTTCTTACGTAACAAATTTAAAGTAAAAAAACTTTTCTCCGTAGCCGAAGTAAAATTAGCTTCTCAAGCTAATTTTACAGGAAATTTTGAGACCAAGGCTCAAAATTTAGGCATGAGACCGCAGGGCTGCTGCCGCCCTGGCTACTTTTAGAAAAGTTCGTTTTACTTTAAATGCCTTAAGAGCAGTTTAAATAATATTACATTCCTTTTTTACGATAGCCTTTTACATAGTATTGGTTTTTCTCTTCATTAAAATCCAAAATTTCTACTAATGTATTTTGTTGGAGTTGTGAAAGTTTTTGTGCTTCGTAAACCTCTACCCATTCTTCATAATGGTCCATTTCTGCTTTCATTTGAGAAGCAAGAAATTCTCTTAATCGTTCAATATCTGTTGGATTCTCAGCAGAAATCACTAACGAAGGATAAGCATTCGGTTGAAATTCTCCAACAATTAAATCTGATTTGTTATAAATCGTCACCATAGGAATAGTTTCCATCTCTAATTCCTCAATTAATTCATGAACTGTTTTTTCATGCATTAAGAAATTCGGAGACGAAGCATCTACTACATGCACTAATAAATCAACATCCGCACTCTCTTCTAAAGTTGACTCAAATGCGTGAATTAATGTCGTAGGTAAATCTTGAATAAATCCAACGGTATCCGTTAATGTCACATCATATTGATCGGCTAAATCAACTTTTCTTGTTAAAGGATCTAATGTTGCGAATAATTGATCCATTTGATACGTTCCTGCATCTGTTAATTGGTTTAAAATGGTTGATTTTCCAGCATTCGTATATCCAATCAATCCCATTCTAAAACCATTCGAACGATTTCTCTTCATTCTTGAACGTTGACGATGTAATTTTGTTTGTTCTAATTGTTGCTCAATATCTGAAATTTGTTTACAAATATGTCGTTTATCCGTTTCTAATTGAGTTTCCCCTGGTCCTCTTGTCCCAATTCCCCCACCTTGTCTCGATAAGGCTGTTCCTTGTCCTGACAAACGTGGTAATAAATAGTTTAATTGAGCCAGTTGTACTTGAAGTTTTCCTTCTTTTGAACGAGCACGCATTGCAAAAATATCTAAAATTAATTGAACACGGTCAATAATTCGTGCCTTAATTGTTTCATTTAGATTTTTCGTTTGAGAACCCGTTAGAGATTGGTAGAAAACAATTAAATCAATTTCTAATTCATCGACTAAATGACTAATTTCTTCTACTTTCCCTTTTCCAATCATAGTACGACCACTATACGTTTCTCTTTTTTGAGTCACTGTTACGACAACTTCTCCTTGAGCGGTATCCACTAATTGCTTCATTTCTTCTAAAGCATATTGAAATTGCTCATCCGATTGTGTTGTTTGAACTGCTACAATCATGACTCTTTCTTTTGTGTTTTCCATTTATTCACTTCCCAGTAAAAACTGCTGACAATCTAAAACAACTTGCGAAATTGTATTAGGATTTTCTACTAAATCATGCCAATGTACAGCTTCAAATCGGTTTCTAAACCAAGTTAATTGTCGTTTGGCATATCGTCTAGAGTTTTGTTGAATTTTTTGAATGGTAGCTTCTTTTGATAATTGACCTTCAAAATAATCCACCCATTCTTTATACCCAATTCCTCGAATGGATTGAACATCTAATCCTTTTACTGCATCATATAATTGTCTAGCTTCCTCTTCTAAACCATTTTGCATCATCATGTCTACTCTTGTATCGATTCTTTCATAAAGGACTGCTCTATCCGTTGATAATCCGATAATATAGGCATCAAAAATAGCTTCTTTTTGTTGTTGATCATTAGCTGAAAATGGCTTTCCACTTGCATGTGTCACTTCCAATGCTCGAATAACTCGTCTTGTGTTATTCGGATGAATAGTTTCAGCACTAACAGGATCAACTTCTTTTAATTGCTCCCACATTGCAAGAGGTCCAATTTCTTCTAGTTCTTTTTCCTTTTCTAGTCGGTAAGCTGGATCATTGGAATCTTCTCCACTAAAATGAAAATCAAATAATAATCCTTCAATATATAATCCTGTTCCACCAACAATAATTGGAAGTTTTCCACGGCTTGCAATCTCTTGAATCGCTTCTCTTGCCATTTGTTTGAAATCACTAGCGGTATATTCTTCCTTGACGTCACAAATATCTAATAAGTAATGAGGAATCCCCCGTGCTTCTTCAGGAGTTACTTTAGCGGTTCCAATATCCAATGTTTTATAAACTTGCATTGAATCCCCATTAATGATTTCTCCATTTAATTGCTGCGCTAATTCGATACTAAGAGCTGTTTTTCCAACACCAGTTGGGCCAACAATTACAATGATTTTTTGTTTTTCTACCATACTACTCCTTTATTTCCGAACGAAGCTCAAGTGCTTTTTGTGGATAATCTGTAAAAATTGCTTCTACATGAAGTTCAAAACAATTTTTTATCTCTTCTTCTTGATTCACTGTCCAAACACGTTTTGGATACTGTGAATGAATCTCAAAGGATTCTTTTAATAAACGATAGTCCGGATGAACGGCTTCAAATTTTACTTCTTCGAATACAAAATTTGCCATTTCTACAGTTTCATATAAAAAGGCAATTTCTTGATTTGGTCGTAATTGTTTCATTTGAATAATGCTTCTAGGATTAAAACTAGAATAAATAATCGCAAAGTTTGGTTGTACTTTTTCTTGTAAAGCCACACATTTTTCAACAATCCCAGCATATTCAATTTGATCCGTTTTTAATTCAATATTTAATGCACCTTTGAAATTCAATTCCTTTAACAACTGGAATACTTCTTCCAAGGTTGGAATTTTTTCTCCTGTAAATGATTCATGAAACCAACTACCTGCATCTAATGCTTGAATTTCTTCTAATGTTAAGTCTTGAATAGATCCACTACCATTCGTCGTACGATCCACTGTTTCATCATGAATCACGACTAATGCTCCATCTTTTGAAACATGAACATCTAATTCAATTCCATCACTTTGAACACGCACTGCTTCTTGAAAAGCAGCTAATGTATTTTCAGGATGAGTTCCTCTACTTCCTCTATGTGCAAAAATTTTAGTCATTTGCAATCACCTGTTTCTTTTGAACTTTATTTTGTTGACGAATTTTTTGAGACAATGCTATCAGTTCTGCTGCATGTTGTTTTGTTAATGCTGTCATTTCTTCTCCAGACAACATACGACCGATTTCTTCAATTCGTTTCTCTTCTTCTAATGTTGTAAGAGTTGTACGTGTACGCTCATCTTTTTCCATTTTTTCAATGAAAATATGAACTCCCGCAATACTTGCCACTTGTGGTAAATGAGTAATACATAAAACTTGAGCAAATTCTGAAATATAATGCATTTTATTCGCAATGGCTTGAGCCACTCGTCCACTAACCCCTGTATCTACCTCATCAAATACGATTGTTCCCACTCCATGCTTACGCACAAAGATAGTTTTCATAGCAAGGGTAATTCTAGATAATTCCCCACCAGATACAATCTTTTGTAATGGTTTAACAGGTTCCCCTTTATTCGTTGAAATATAGAAGTACACTTCATCCATACCCGTTTCAAGTAGTTGTTCAGTTGGTAAGACACGAATTTCAAAAATGGCTTGTTCCATATATAATTCATGCAATTGTGTTTCTATTTTTTCAGCTAATTCAAGGGCAATTGCCTGTCTTTGTTTCGTCAATTCAAGTGCTACTTCTTTTGCTTTTTGTTCGATTTGCGCTTTTTCTTGGATTAATGTTTCAATAATACTCTCTTTATTCTCAATTTGATTTAATTGAGCTTGTGCTTGTGCTTGGAACTCTAATATTTCTTCTGCATTATCTCCATATTTACGTTTTAACTGATAATAAACATCTAAACGTTCTTCAATATAGGCTAATCTTTCTTCATCATATTCTGCATGGTCTAATTCATGACTCATATTAGAAACCGCATCTTGTAATTGATAATAAGATTCTTGTAATTGCTGGTGCAATTGTTTATAGTTTTCACCAATTCCTTCTAAAAATCCTATTTCTTGAGAAGCTTGACTAATCGCATCTACTGCAGAATATTCTTCCGTTTGTAACACAGATAGAGCGGACATTAGGTGTTCTTGAATTTTTTGGAAATGAGTAAAATATTCCTTTTCTTGAACTAATTCTTCCTCTTCTCCAATATAAATATTTGATAATTCAATTTCTTCTACTTGGAATTTTAATAAATCAATTTTTTGAGCATCTTCTTTTTCAGCCGTTTGTAACTTTCTTAATTGGTCTTGAATACTACAAAAATGTTCATAATACTCGCTATAAGAATCTTTTAATGATTGCAATTTTTGCCCAGCATATGCATCTAAAAGGCTTAAATGATGCTCTTCATTTAATAATAAGAAATGTTCATTTTGCCCATGAATATCAATTAAATACGGCCCAACTTGTTTTAATAACGAAACGGTAACCATTTGTCCATTAATGCGACAAGTAGATTTACCTGTTTGATATAATTCACGTTGAATCATGATTTCATCATTTTCAATTTCAATTCCTAATGCTTCGATGTTTCTTTTTGTCTCTTCAGAATCAATGGTAAAAACTGCTTGAATTGTCGCTTTTTCACTGCCATATCGAATCATTTCTAAACTAGCACGTTCTCCAGCTAGTAATCCTACTGCATCAATAATAATTGATTTACCTGCACCTGTTTCCCCGGTTAATACCGTCATGCCTTTTTCAAATTGACAGCGAACTTCTTCAATAATTGCAAAATTTTTAATAAACAATTCTTGAATCATCGTTCCACCTCTATTTTAGATTTTTTAATTGTTGATGAGCTTCTTTCACGACTGCTTGTATACCGTTTTTCCAATCATATGGAGAAGTAACCGTTTCATGTAATTGCAGATGTGCTAAGAACTCAATATTTCCACTTCCTCCTGTAATTGGAGAGAAAGTTAGTTGATTTACAGAAAAACCAATTTGTTCGCAATATTCTAGAATTTCTTCTAGTACATCTTGATGAACTTTTGGATCACTAACAATTCCTTTTTTCCCAATCCGTTCTCTTCCTGCTTCAAACTGTGGTTTAATCAGCACAAGAACGTCACCATCCATCTCTAAAATATCTTTTAATGGTGGTAAAATTAATTTTAAGGAAATAAACGAAACATCAATCGAAGCTACTTGAGGTTTTCCTTTTGTAAAATCTTCAGGCTTACTAAAGCGGAAATTCACTCTTTCCATAACTTCTACTCGTTCATCTTGTCTTAATTTATAATCTAATTGATTATATCCTACATCTAATGCATAACTTAATACAGCACCATGTTGCAGAGCTGCATCCGTAAACCCACCTGTTGAAGCACCAATATCTAATAAAATTTTACCTTCTACACTTACATCAAATGTTGCAAGAGCTTTTTCTAATTTCAATCCACCTCTTGAAACATAGCGAAGGGTTTCTCCTTTAATATAAAGTTCAGTTGTAATCGGAATTTTTTCGCCAGGTTTATCATATCGAATATGTTTCACAGCATCGACAATTTGTCCTGCCATGACAAGTCTTTTCGCTTTTTCCCTAGAATCTGTCAATCCTTGTTGTACGACTAGAAGGTCTACTCGTTCTTTTTCCATTCTTTCTCCTTTAAATCTCTACATATGAGAGAATTTTCATAAATATTTCTTGTACTTGTCTTTGAACCGTTGTTTCATTTGGAATCGATAAAATTGCTTGTTTTGCCTGATTGATTTCTTGTTCTAAGGCAAGTTTTGCTCCATCAATTCCTAAAATGCTAGGATACGTATTTTTTTCTAATGCTGCATCTTGTCCAGTGACTTTACCTGTTTTTTCTGAATCCCAGCAAACATCTTGTAAGTCATTTTGAATTTGAAAAGCTAAGCCAAAATGCACGCCAAATTTTAAAAGAGCTTCTTCATAAGGTGTTGCATCCTCTAATACGAGTAACCCTAAACGAATGGCAGCTAATAATAATTGGCCTGTTTTATCCGCATGAATTTGTTTTAGTTGCTCTAATGTAATTTCTTGATGTTCACTTGCAATATCTCTCATTTGACCAGTAATCATACCGCTAGCTCCGGAAGCTGAACCTAATGCTTGAATAGCATGAACTTTTTTGGCATCTGATAATGAACATTGAGCTAATTCTTCAAATGCGAGTGTTAATAAGGCATCCCCTGCTAAAATAGCTGTTGCTTCATCAAATTGCTTATGAACTGTTAACTTGCCACGACGATAATCATCATTGTCCATTCCAGGTAAGTCATCATGAATTAATGAATACGTATGAATCATTTCTAGAGAAGCTGCAACTGGTAACACATTTTGAATTTCTACTTCTTCTAAATAACTCACTAAAAGAACAAGTAATGGACGAATTCTCTTTCCTCCACTACTACACGCATACAGCATTGCTTCTTTCAATCTTGTTGAAATATTTGGAATCTTTTCGATTCGATTCAATAAATAGGTTTCTATCTCTTGTTGCCAATATGAAATCATTTCACTCATGAGTTACTCCATTAATCTTCTTTTACAACAATCATTTTGCTGACTGTTTCTTCTGCTTTTGTTAATGTTTCATTACAATATTGGCTTAGAGCCATTCCTTCTTGGAATTTCGCAATAGCTTCGTCTAAAGGAACATCTCCTCTTTCCAATTGCTGTACAATTTGTTCTAATTCACTCATTGCTTCTTCAAATTTTTTCTCTTTCTTTACCATAATTGATTTCCTTTCTCTACAGAAGTCACTTTAGAACGAACCGTTCCATCGACTAATTGAATCGTTAATTCTTGTTCCACTTCTAGTTGGTCAACACTTTTAATAATTGTTTCTTCTTGTTGTAAAATCCCATACCCACGATTCATAATTTTTAATGGACTTAATAAGTCTAATTGCTGAATCGCTCTTTGGAATTGTTGTTTTTTATCTTTCATCAATTGAATTTGCGCTTGTTCCAAACGTTTTGCTAAATATTGAAGTGCTTGTTTTTCCGTTTGCACTCTTCTACTTGGAGAACCTAATTCTAAACGATGTTGATTTTTTAATAATTGTTGACGTTTTTGCTGAACACTTTGTTGCATCATTTGCTGCAATCGCATTTCTAATTGATCTACTCGTTGTTGATAAATTTGATAAATCCGTTCTGGATTTTGGAAAATACTTGCATTCGCTAAAGCTTGCATTCTTTCACGTTTAATTTGTAATTGACGAGTTAATGCTTGTTCCAGACGTGTTTGCAAATTTCTCAATTGTTGATGAATTTCCATTAAAACAGGTGTTGCAATTTCTGCAGCAGCCGTTGGAGTGGCTGCTCTCATATCAGATACAAAGTCAATTAAAGTCGTATCTGTTTCATGCCCTACACTTGAAATAACTGGAATCGACAACTCAGCAACTCTTCTTACAACTGGCTCCTCATTGAACGCCCACAAGTCCTCAATTGATCCACCACCACGTCCAATTATGACGACATCATAATCTTCTTGTTCCACTAAGTCTAAATTTTTCAAAATACTATTGACTGCATGAACACCTTGCACCACTGTTGGATATAAGACTAATTGAACAATCGGAAATCTTCGAGCCACTGTTGTTTGAATATCTTGAATGACCGCCCCTGATTCACTTGTTAAAATCGCAATTTTTTTAGGGAATTGAGGAATTGGCTTTTTAGGAAGAGAAAATAATCCTTCAGCTTCTAATTTCTTTTTCAATTGTTCATAGGCTAAATAAAGAGCCCCTACTCCATCCGGTTCCATATGTTCAATATTAATTTGGTACTGTCCTGATTTTTCAAAAACGGAAACTTTACCAATCACTAATACTTTCATCCCTTCTTCAGGACGGAATTGAATTTTTTTAAAGGCAGATTGAAACATGGTTGCAGAAATAATGGCATTTTCATCTTTTAAACTAAAATATTGGTGAGTCGGACGTAAACGAAAATTTGAAATTTCCCCCGTTAAATAAACTCTTCCAAGATGAGGGTCTTTATCAAATTTATATTTAATATATTTCGTTAATGCCGAGACTGTTACATATTCTTCATTCATAAATGTTTTCCCACTTACATGCATTAAGATACGTCTGCTCTAATAACATCGCAATCGTCATTGGACCAACTCCACCTGGTACTGGAGTAATGGCACTGACGTGATCTTTAACACCATCAAAATCCACATCACCGACGAGTTTTCCAGATTCTAATCGGTTGATACCTACATCAATAATAACCGCATCTTTTTTCACATGTTCTTTCAAAACTAAATTGGGTTTTCCAACCGCACTAATAATAATATCTGCACGAGCGATTTGTTTCTCTAAGTCTTTTGTTCGACTGTGACAAACAGTTACCGTTGCCCCACGATTTAAGCCTAGTAAAGCCATTGGACGACCAACAATCGTACTTTGTCCAATGACGACCATTTCTTTTCCAAAAAGGTCAATTTCATACTCTTCTAATAATCGAATAATCCCTTTTGGTGTACATGGGACAATACTTTCATCTTTTTGAAGTAATTTTCCTAAATTTACAGGATGGAAGCCGTCTACATCTTTTTCGGGAATAATGGCTTCTAATACTGTCTGGCTATCAATCTGTTTTGGTAATGGTAATTGAACTAAAATTCCATGAATCGCATCATCTTCATTTAGTGTTTTAATTTTTTCTAATAACTCTTCTTGAGAAATTGTTTCTGGTAATCTTTCTACAACAGAATGAAATCCAACTTCATTAGCGGTACGTTCCTTATTTCGAACATAAATTTGACTTGCAGGATCTTCTCCGACTAACAATACGACTAAACCAGGTTTTACTCCCTGTTCTTGTACTTTTTGTTTCAATTCTTGACGAACTTTTAAGGCTAAACTTTTTCCATCTAATACAATCGCCATTTACTCACTCCTTTAAATAAAAAATTGAGCAAAAAGTGTTCCTGGAAGCAAATCATTGCTTCGGAGCGCCTTCTTGCTCAACCTCCTATACTGACTTACCCTTCAACAAAGTTTGATAAGACACCATTAATAAATTTCGCTGATTTTTCATCACTATATAATTTTGCAATTTCAATTGCTTCATTTAATGCAACTGTTTGAGGAACTTCCAATTCAGGTGAACGCATTTCGCAAACTGCTACTCGCATAATCATTAAATCTAAGCGAACGATTCGATTTAATTCCCATCCTTTTAAATGTGAGGAAATCAAAGCATCAATCTCTTCTAACTGGTTTTGAACCCCTTGGATTAAATCTAATGAATAATGAATTTCTGGAAACTCATCTAATAATGCTTCATTAGAATATACTTCTTCATCAAATGATTGTTCATCATGCAATACATCTAACGCTAAGCGAACAGCATCAAATTCTGATAAATCTTTACAAATATCCATTTGATACAAAGCCTGAATAGCAATAATACGTAGTGCACGTCTTTTTAATGGGTTACGACTCACTCTTCATCCCCCAATTCGAAAAATTCTGAATCAACATTTTTTGCTGGAATAATTGTTTGAACATGAATATTTACTTGAGAAATTTCTAATTCACAACTAAATAATAATTGTTCTTTAATTTTATTTTGTAATAATAATGCCAATTTTGGAATAGATACTCCATAATCTACATTACCATACACATCAAGAATAAATTCTCCTTGTTCTTGTGTTAAATAAGCACCTTTAGCAAGTTCTTCACGTCCAAAAAGTGTATTCACACTTGTTTTAATAATTCCTGATAAAGGATGGAATCCTTCCACTTTAGAAGCAACAATTCCTGCAATGCTCTCAATCACTTCAGGGGCAATTTCAATAGCACCTAAAACGGCTGTTTGATTTGAATATTTTTCCATAATGAACCTCCTTTTACAAAGATTCTGAATCGCTATCTAACTCAATGAGCATCACGAATCATGATCTTCACTCTCTTCTACAGTTTACCATGATTTTTGTTCTATCACAACTCACAAGGTAGTATCTTATAAAATAATCAATTCACGTGGAACTTGTTGAATCACTTCTCCACCAGTTGGCGTAATAATAATATCATCTTCAATACGAACACCACCAACACCTGGAATATAAATTCCTGGTTCATTTGTAATTACATTTCCTGGAACAAATGCTTGAGTCGCTAAACGACTTACATTTGGAGCTTCATGAATTTCTAAACCAATTCCATGTCCAGTTGAATGAGTAAAGTATTCTCCATATCCTTTACTTGTAATATAGTCACGAGCAATTTTATCTAGTTCTACTCCAGTTTTACCTGGTCCTGCTGCAGCACTTACTAATAATTGAGCTTGTAATACAACATCATGAATTTCTTTTAATTGATCTGTTGGTTCTCCTACAGCAATTGTACGAGTCATATCAGAAACATAACCTTGATAGTAACATCCAAAGTCTAATGTTACTAAATCACCAGTTTCAATTAATTTTTCACTTGCAACACCGTGAGGCATTGAAGAACGAACACCACTCGCAATAATTGTATCAAATGAAACGCCAGATGCGCCTTGTTTTCTCATGAAGAAATCTAATTCATTGGCTACTTCAATTTCACTCATACCAGCTTTTAGAACATTTAAAATATGCAAGAAAGCTGCATCAGAAATTGCACATGCTTTACGAATTGTTTGAATTTCAGCTTCATCTTTAATTTCACGAATTTTTTCTACTAATCCTTGAGTTGGAACTAAATCTGTATCAAATTCATCTTCAAAAACTTCTAACATTGAAACAGATAAGTGGTCTGCTTCAAACCCTACATGTTTTAATCCATGTTTTTCAATTAATTCACGGAATACACCTAACCAACCTGTTTTATGTTCAATCACTGTAAAACCTTGAGCTTGTTTTTGAGCTTGTTGAGTATAACGAGCATCTGTTACAAAATATGCTTCATTTAACGTAATTAATGAAAAACCTGTTGTACCTGTAAAATTCGCTAAATAACGTAAATTATATGGACTATAAACAATTAATCCATCAATTTCTAAATCTTTCATCGCATTTCTTACTTTTTCAACTCTGATCATATAATCACCTTCCAAAATCTTTTGTGTAACCTAGTATAACAAAAAAACTCAATAATATATATGATTTTTAAGAAAAAAATAACTTTTTTAGGTCTGCCTAACTTTTTTTCGATACAAAAAAACAACTACAACAAAATGTCATAGTTGTCCTTCGTCATTTAAAATTTTCTAAATTTTTCTAAGCGTTGGTTTACTAGTTCTTCTTTCGATTTTGTACGCCATTCTTTTAAAGATTGGTATAAAGAAGTTTGAAGTTCCGTTGCAATTTTTTTAAACGAACGATTTTTCTCTAAAATAATTTTATCAACAATTCCTTCTTCGAATAATTCCTTACTTGTAAACTTCATTAATTCGCTTGCTTGTTCAGCTTTTGTACTATCTTTCCACAAAATCGATGCAAAACCTTCTGGAGATAAGATTGAATAAATAGCATATTCCATCATCCAAACTTCATTAGCAACAGCTAAAGCAATGGCTCCACCACTTCCGCCTTCCCCCATTAAAATAGCAATAACCGGAACAGTTAAATGACTCATCTCTTGAAGATTTTTAGCAATTGCTTCGCCAATCCCTCTATCTTCAGCACTTTTACCACAAAAAGCTCCTGCTGTATTAATCATCGTAATAATTGGACGATTAAATTTTTCAGCTTGTTTCATCAGCCTTAAGCTTTTTCGATAACCTTCTGGATGAACTTGTCCAAAGTTACGCTCGATATTTTCTTTTAATGTATGACCTTTTTGCATTCCGATGACTGTAACAGGAATCTCTTGTAAACGAGCAATCCCTCCAATTATGGCAGCATCGTCTGCAAAAAAACGATCTCCTTTTAATTCGATAAAGTCATCGAATATTTCGTCAATCCATTCTTTAGTAGTTGCACGGTTAATATCACGTGCTTTCTGGACGATTTTCATTGGTTTCATCTGAATTCCTCCTCTAAAGAATGTAGACTTAAAAGAGTTTTTAATGTTTCTTTTAACTGAGTACGATGAATGATAGCATCAATAAATCCATTTGCCTGTACAGTTTCTGCTTGTTGGAAATCATCCGGTAACTTTTCTTTCATCGTTTGCTCAATCACACGTTTACCAGCAAAGCCAACAATCGCTTTTGGTTCACTTAAGATAATATCCCCTTGCATGGCAAAACTAGCTGTCACACCACCCGTTGTAGGATCTGTCAATACCGTGATGTATAATAGTCCTTCTATGTGATGCGCTTGAACCGCTGCACTTATTTTTGCCATTTGCATTAGTGAATAAATTCCTTCTTGCATTCTTGCTCCACCTGAAGCTGTACAAACAATAATTGGTAACTTTCTCTTTGTTGCTTCTTCAAAAGCTAAAGTAAGTTTCTCACCAACTACTTGCCCCATAGATCCCATCATAAAATAAGGATTCATAATCGCTAAAACAAACGGTAAGTGACTAATTTTTGCAATCCCAACCGTTACAGCTTCTTCTTCCCCTGTTGTTTGTCTTGCTTTTTTCTGCTTCAAGTCATAACCCGGGAAATCAACTGCTACTTTCATTTGTTCATTAACAAACCACTCTTCAAACTCATCCGTCATAATAGAAATTCTTTGTTTTGATGTTAATCTAAAATGATAATCGCAATTTGGACAAATTTGAAATTCCCCAATATCATCCAAATAAACCGTTTTTTGACATTGAGGGCATTGAATCCATTTTCCATCTGGTATCATTGGAGCTTTTTCAGATTCTACTACTTCGATGGAATTTTGTTTTAATGAAATATAAGGACGTTTTTTAAATAAACCCATTTAATCACTCCTTTATGGACGAGACTCATTAAACCACTCTGGTAAGAATTTTTCTTCTACAACATTTGTCGTATAATCTCCTCTTTCAAAAAAAGTTGATTGCAATAAATCTTGTAAAAATTCTTTATTCGTCTCAACGCCTTCAACTACTAATTCTTGTAGAACTCGTTCCATTTTTGAAATAGCTTGAGTTCGACTTGGTGCGTGTACAATTAATTTTGATAACATGGAATCATAAAATGGTGGAATTTTATATCCAGCATATAAGGCTGATTCTATTCTGACACCTAGTCCACCATTTGGTTGATGTAAGACTTCAATCGTTCCAGGAGCTGGTCTAAAGTTTTCTCGTGGACATTCTGCATTTAAACGACATTCAATTGAGTGTCCGTTAATTTGAATCTCATCTTGAGTAAAGCTTAATTTTTCCCCATAAGCTACTTTTAATTGCCATTCTACTAAATCAATTCCTGTTATCATTTCCGTAATCGGATGTTCTACTTGAATACGAGTATTCATTTCCATAAAATAGAAATTTTTATCTTGATCCACTAAAAATTCAATTGTACCCGCATTTTCATAGCCTACTGATTTTGCAGCTAAAACAGCTGCTTGCCCCATTTTTTCACGTAATTCGTCATCTAAATAAGGACTTGGTGCTTCTTCAATAATTTTTTGATTTTTTCGTTGTAAAGAACAATCACGTTCCCCTAAATGAACAACATTTCCATGAGAATCTGCTAAAATTTGGAACTCAATATGTTTAGCTGGATAAATAATTCGCTCAATATACACTTCTTCATTTCCAAATGCTTGTAGCGCTTCTTGTTGAGCCGCTAAAAATTGTTTTTCAAACTCATCTAGACTTTGAACTTTACGAATTCCTTTTCCGCCACCGCCAGCAACAGCTTTAATTAAAAGAGGAAATCCAATTTTTTCTGCAATCTTTAGACCTTCTTCAACCGTAGGAACAACCCCATCACTACCTGGTATAACGGGAACTCCTGCTTTCATCATTTGTTTACGAGCTTGTGCTTTATCCCCCATCATTTGAATGACATGTGCGCTAGGTCCAATGAATTTCACCTGACATTCTTCACACATTTTTGCAAATTTAGGATTTTCTGATAAAAAACCAAAACCTGGATGAATAGCTTGTGATCCAGTTAATACAGCTGCACTTAAAATATTTTCTACATTCAAATAAGATTCTTTACTAATATTTTTACCAATGCAAACTGCATAATCTGCTAATTGAACATGTAGTGCTTCAGAATCAGCCTGAGAATAAACTGCTACTGTTTCAATTTGAAGTTCTCTACATGCACGAATCAATCGACAAGCAATTTCTCCACGATTCGCAATTAAAATTCTTTTAAACATATCCTACCTACCAATAATAAAGGTTAACTCCGCTTCACAAACAACTTTACCATCTACAAAGGCTTTCGCTTTACCGATTCCAGCGTATTCTTTTAACTTAAGAATATCTACTTGAAGGGTTAAAACATCTCCTGGTGTTACTTTTTTTCTAAATTTCACATGATTTAATCCACCTAAATAAGCGGTTTTTCCTTTAAAACTTTCTAATGATAATAATGGAATTGACCCAGCTTGTGCTAAAGCTTCCACAATTAACACTCCTGGTAATACTGGTTCTCCAGGGAAATGGCCTTGGAAAACATGCTCATTATACGTTACATTTTTAGTAGCCACTACGTGCTCACCCGGAATTAATTCTTCTACTCGGTCAATATATAAAATTGGAAAACGATTTGGAATTAATTTCATTACATCTGTTACTGTCATTACACTCATGATAAGCCCCCTAATTTTTCTTAATAGCAAATAATTCTTGCCCGTAATCTACCATTTGTCCATTTTCAACAAGTATTTCTACTACCTCACCTGAAATTTCTGCATTGATTTCATTCATAATTTTCATGGCTTCAATAATACATACTGGTTGCCCAACTTGAACTTTATCCTGTACTTGAACAAAAGTAGGATCATCTGGTGATGGTGCTAAATACACAATCCCCACAATTGGACTTTTAATATATTGTAAATCTTCTTTTGCTACTGTTTCTTGAACTTCTGGAGTTTTAGTTCCTAATGATTCAGAAACAGTTTCTTTTGTAGGAACAACTACCACTGGCTTCTCTTCAATAGTTTCAATAACTTTTTTAGAGTCACTTGTTGGATAATTTTCTCTCTTAGAAAGTTGAAGATCTACTCCTTCTTGTTGTAAATGTAATTCCATTAAACTAGAATGATCGAATAACGAAACAATAGCTTTTAAATCCTCTATATTCATACATTATCCTTTCCACTTCTTGAAGCATAAAACTGCATTATGTCCACCAAATCCTAGTGAATTACTAATGGCAACATTTACTTCTTTTGCAACACCTGTTAATGCTGTTACATTTACAGAACATGCTTCATCTTGTTCTTTTACATTAATCGTCGGTGGAATAAAGTCCTCTCCAACTGCTTTAATACATGCAATGGCTTCAATAGCCCCTGCAGCACCTAATAAATGTCCTGTCATTGATTTTGTACTTGAAACATGTACATGATCTGCAGCTTCTTTTAAAGCATAGCGAATTGCTGTTACTTCAGAAGAATCATTTGCAGGAGTACTTGTTCCATGAGCATTAATATAATCTACATCACTTGGAGATAATTGTGCTTCTTCCAAAGCCTGTAAAATTGCTTTCCCAGCACCACTACCATCTGGTGTAGGAGCCGTCATATGATAAGCATCAGCTGTTGCTCCATAACCAACGATTTCAGCATAAATCGTTGCTCCTCTTTTTTGAGCATGTTCTAAACTTTCTAAAACAACAACTCCTGCTCCTTCCCCCATCACAAAACCATTACGATTTTTATCAAATGGAATGGAAGCTGCATTTGGATCTTGGCTATTACTTAATGCTGTTAAAGCAGCAAATCCTGCAATCCCAATTTCACAAATCGTTGCTTCTGAACCACCAGCTAAAATGACATCAGAATAACCATGCTTAATATTTCTGAAAGCTTCACCAATCGCATGAGTTCCACTTGCACACGCGGTTACAATAGAAGTACAAATTCCTCTAGCTCCAGTTTTCATTGATATATTTCCAGCAATCATATTCCCAATTGTCATCGGAACAAATAATGGAGCAACTCTTGTTGGACCTTTATCATGCATTTTAATGATTTGTTGTTCCATCGTTGGTAAACCACCAATACCAGAACTTACAATAACACCAAAACGATCAAAATCCGTATTTTCCTGAGTAATTCCACTATGTTCAACTGCTTGTAAAGCTGCCGCAATTCCATATTGGCAAAATAAATCCATTCTTTTTGCTTCTTTTCGGTCCATATATAAAGTAGGATCAAATCCTTTTACTTCTGCTGCTACATGAACATCAATATCTTTCGTATCAAATTTTGTAATGAAATCTATTCCATTTTTACCATTTTTCAATCCATCCCAAAAACTGGAAACATCATTTCCTAATGGTGTAATAGCACCCATACCTGTAATGACTACTCGATTCATGTTTTTCCTCCTTTACATATATAAACCACCGTTAATTTGTAATACTTGTCCTGTCATATATTTTTGTTCGGCTAAATATAAACAAGCTTCAGCAATATCTTCAACTGTTCCAAATTTACGCATTGGAATTTGTTTTTCCCATTCTTTGCGAATTTTTTCTGGAAGTGCTTGTGTCATTTCAGTATCAATATATCCAGGTGCGATAGCATTAACGGTAATTCCTCTTGAACCAATTTCTTTTGCTACTGATTTGGTTAAACCAATAATTCCTGCTTTACTTGCGGCATAATTTACTTGACCAGCATTTCCAGATACACCAACAATACTTGTCATATTAATAATACTTCCAGATTTTTGACGTACCATGTATGGACTAGCAAAACGAATTAAGTTGAAACACCCTTTTAAATTTGTATCAATAACATCATCAAAATCTTTTTCTTTCATTTTTAATACTAAGCCATCACGAGTAATTCCAGCATTATTAATTAATACATCTATTTTTGAAAACTTCTCAATTGTTTGTTCTACTAAACTTTCTGCAACCTCAAATTTTGAAATATCCCCAACAACACTTAGTACTTCTCCAGGATATGGTGTGAATAGCTCTAATACTTCTTGGCTAATTTCAGAAGTTGCATTGAGTACAATATTAGCACCTTCTTTTGCAAAAGCTAATGCAATGCCTAATCCAATTCCTCTTCTACTTCCTGTTACAACGACTGTCTTATCGATAAATTTCATATATTTTCCTCTTTCATTCTTCGTAATTCTTGTACTGTTTGATCCAATAACTTCATTGATTCTGTTTGAAGTACAGTTACTTCGATTGAATGACTTTTGGCAATTTGTTTAATCATTTGAGATAAACTTTTTCCAGGTCCAATTTCTACAAACACTCGTACACCTTGTTCTAACATCCATTCAACATTTTGTTTCCATTTAACAGAATGAGTGATTTGTTGTGTCAATATTTCTGCTTTAATCGGAATAGAATGTTGTACTCCAGTCACATTACTTAATACTGGAATACTTGGTGTTTGAAACGAAATTGTTTTTATAAAGTCATTAAATTTTTCTGCTGCTGGAGTCATTAATTCTGTATGAAAAGCTCCACTTACGGGAAGAACAATCGCACGTTTTGCTCCTTGTTCTTTTAATTTTTCTACTGCTATTTCAACAGCATCCTTTTTCCCACCGATTACTAATTGTCCTGGTGTATTATAGTTGGCAGGCGATACTAATAATCCTTTTTCTTGTAATTCTTTACATACCTTTTCAATGACTTCATCTTCTAATCCCAAAATAGCAGCCATTGTACCAGCATTTTGATTAGCTGCCTCTTGCATCCATTCTCCTCGTTTTGAAACAAGCGTCAATGCTGATTCATAACTTAATGCACCACTTGCCATTAATGCACTATATTCCCCAAGAGATAGACCGGCAACGATATCTGGATGAAATCCTTCTTCTTCAAGAAACTGTAAAATAAGTTTAGAAACAAATAACAATAAAGGCTGTGTATACTTTGTTTCATGAAGTTTTGTAGAATTTTCATCTTCTAATAGTTCTAATACTGAAAAATCTAATACTTTTTGTGTTTGTTCTAATAAATTTTGACTCTTAGGATTCTTTAGAAATTCTAACCCCATAAGAGGTTTTTGACTTCCTTGTCCTGGGAAAATAAAAGCCGTTTTCATAAGCGCTCCTTATAGTTTGAAATTCAAAACAAATTTTGTGTAAAAAAATTAACCTTCAAAACGTTTCATTTGTTCTTGAATTGTTTTTATTGAATCTCTCATTAATTCTTCAATAATTTCTTTACAAGTTTCTTCTTTTTGAATTAATCCAGCAATTTGTCCTGCCATCATCGAACCCATTTGAGTATCCCCTTCAACAACAATTCGTCTTAGAGCACCTTTTCCAATGGCTTCTAATCGTTCAAAATCAGGATTTTCCTTACTAGTTTCTTCTTTTTCTGCTTGTAAATAAATCTTTGTTAATTTATTTCTTAATACACGAACTGGATGACCTGTAATTTGACCAGTAATTACTGTATCAATATCTTTTGCTTTAATCACTGCTTGCTTAAAGTTATCATGAGCAGTAGATTCCTTTGCAACTAAAAATCTTGTCCCTAATTGAACAGCTTCAGCACCTAACATCAATGCAGCTGCCATTCCACGTCCATCCCCAATACCACCAGCGGCAATGACAGGGATATTTACAGCATCGACTACTTGAGGTAATAAAGCAATAGTAGTTGTTTTACCGATATGTCCACCTGCTTCCATTCCTTCAATAACGATTGCATCAGCACCAGCTTTTTCCATACGTTTCGCTAAAGCAACAGAAGCAACTACTGGGATAACAGTAATTCCAGCTGCTTTAAATTTATCCATATATTTTCCTGGATTTCCAGCACCTGTACAAACCACTTTTACGCCCGCTTGGCAAACCACATCTACTACTTCATCTACGAAAGGACTTAATAGCATGATATTAACACCGAAAGGCTTATCCGTTAATTGCTTCATTTCATCAATAAATCCTTGTACAACTGGACCAGGAGCATGACCACAGGCAATAATTCCTAGCCCACCTGCATTGGATACCGCACTTGCTAAAGATGGATTTGCAACCCATGCCATTCCACCTTGAATAATAGGATACTGGATACCAAGTAATTGACTAATTTTTGATTCCATATAACTCATCCCTTATTATTTTTCTGCTAATTGATTATCAACATATTTTACTAAATCTTCAACAGTTTCTAATCCATCTTCTGTATCGATTTTCACATCAAATTCATCTTCAATATCATTAATGATTTGGAATAAATCTAAGCTATCTGCTTCTAATTCATCTTTTAAGCTAGTTGATAATTGTACTTCTTCTTTTTCTTTTCCTAATTGATCTGTAATAATTTCTTGAATTTTTTCGAATGTCATGTTTGTTTCCTCCAAATAGTTAAATTGTTATTATCATACTTCCCCAAGATAATCCGCCACCAAAACCACTTAGTAGTAATTTTTGACCACTACCAATCTTAATCAATTGATTTCGAACTAATTCATCTAGAAGAATTGGAATACTTGCTGCTGAAGTGTTTCCTACACTAGCTAGATTTGTTGGGAATTTTTCAATTGGTTGTTTTAATTTTTTTGCAACTTGTTCGATTAATCGAACATTTGCTTGATGTAGTACATATAAATCTATATCATCAGCACTCATTTGAGCTTTTTCTAGAGTTTCTGAAATATTTTTTGGAACTTCCCTTGAAACGAGTTCAAAAACTCCTCTACCATCCATTCTCATCGTGGAAATTGTATGTTGCTCCAATCTTTCTCCACAAACTAATGCATCTCCTTTTTGTCCATCAGAACGCAAAGTTTCTACAAACAAAGTAGCATCATCTATTTGCTCTAATAGAACAGCACCTGCTCCATCGCCAAATAAAATAGCTGTAGAACGATCTTTCCAATCTAAAACAGATAACATCGTTTCAGCTCCAATAACTAAGCCGTATTTAGAACGACTTGCTGAGAGCATCTTAATGCCAGTAGAAAGAGCAAAAATAAAGCCTGCACAAGCTGCACTAATATCAAATGCAAATGCATTAGTAGCGCCAATTGCTCCTTGAACTTTTGCTGCACAAGAAGGGCTCATAGAATCAGGAGTCATTGTTGCTATGATGACAAATTCAATTTCTTCTGGATGTACCTTAGACTCTTCTAAAAGCTTTTGAGCGGCTTTTATCGCCAAATCACTTGTTGTTAACTCTTTAGCATAACGCCTTGATTGAATTCCAGTTCTTTTTTGAATCCATTCATCAGAAGTATCTAAACGTTGCTCCCAATCCGAATTATTTATTTCATGAATTGGTAGGTAAGAACTTGTATGAATCACTTTTACAGTGGACATCAAATCTCTCCTTTTTGAACTTCAGCTTTGGCCTCGTGTAAAAAGTTATATAAATTATGAAGACCTTTTACTAAAACAGCCATTTCTTCGTCGTTCATTCCTTCAATCGTACGTTTCACTAATTTTTCATGAAACTTACGATGTAATCGATACAAGAGACGTCCTTTACTTGTTAAACCTAATCTAACAATACGACGATCTTTTGAATCTTTTAAACGTTCGACATACCCTTTCTTCACTAATGCATTAACTGCTACTGTTAGCGTCCCAACTGTTACATTTAATGTATTGGCAACTTCTGTTGTCGTGAGTTCACGGTACATGCCGATTGCTTCAATTGCATGCATTTCTTTAATCGATAAATCTTTAAATTGACTTTGTGCCAATGAAGATTCTTCAATATCTAGCATTTGGTTAAAGACGTCTACCAAATACTCATTAATTTTCTCTAGAGTTGTTTCCATTTCTTTCTCCTAATTAATTTGAATATCAAATCATTTGATATTCAAACTATACTAAAAAATATTTTGAATGTCAAATATTTTTTGCAAAAAAAAATTTCTCTTTCATTTCTATGAATTTGAAAGAGAAATTTTCATGATTATTCAATTGGTGTAACAATTAATCTTAATGCATGTAATAATACTACTACAGTACTTCCTTCATGAAGAATGACTCCAAGAGTCAAATCACTCCAGCCAAGGAAATTTAAAAGCACTAATAGGATCACAATGAATAATGAAAAAATTAAATTTTGCTTTGTAACAGTCATCATTAATTTTGAAACTTTATGTAATGTTTTTAAAGAATCTAATTGACTATTCATTAACACAATATCACTTGATTCCATAGCAACATCAGTTCCTTTTCCCATTGCAATTCCAACTTCTGCATTCACTAATGCTGGAGCATCATTAATGCCGTCTCCTACCATTGCAATTGTAGGATATTTTGTTGACCATTCTTTTAAAGTATTTGCTTTTTCTTCTGGTAATACATTAGCTCTTACTTCATCCATTTCTAATTCGCTAGCAATTGCCTCAGCTGTTTGAATAGAATCTCCCGTTAAAAGCATCGTTTGAATATTTTCTTCTTTAAAATAATCAATTACTTCTTTTGCTTCTTCTTTTGGAGTATCTAATAGAGCTACTGCTCCAACAACTAAATAATCCTCACTCAAAACTACAACGGTTTTTCCTTCATTCATCCACTGCTCAACAATGGATTCATATTTTCCTAATGTAGCAAAACTAGAGGGCTTTCCAATCCGATACGTATGATTTCTATAAGTTGCTTCTAGCCCAATTCCAACTTTTGGTCTAACAGATAATGAATAAGTACGATAAGCTAATCCGGATTCTACGATTGCAAAGGCTAATGGATGATTGACTTTTCTCTCCATCGATACAAGAATGGAATATAATTCAAATTCACGATCTTTATCCATCACTTTGGCCACAACTTTCGGTGTACCATTTGTTAGTGTACCAGTTTTATCAAAAGCAATCGCTTCAACTTCAGACATTTTTTCTAAAACAGCTCCAGATTTAATAAAGATCCCTTTCCTAGATAAAGTTGAAATAGCTGCTACTGTTACTGGTGTAGCACTAGCGGCTAATGCACATGGAGATACGGCAATTAAATACACCATTCCACGATAAAATGCTGTTAAGAAATCCCAGTTTAAAAATAGAATTCCGATTGCTAACACAACTGGGAATAAAGCCAATACAATTGTGACATAGACGGGTTCCCATTTCTTTAAGAAACTACCTGTACGAGTTAATGATTGACCAGCTTCTTGCACTAAAGTAATAATTTTTCCAAGTACACTGTCTTGTTGTTTTTTAGTAACTTTAATTAATAATGTTTGTGTTAAATTTAAAGTCCCAGCAAATACTTCGCTTCCTACTTCTTTTTCAACCGGAATGGATTCACCTGTTACAGAAGCTTGATTAATAGAAGACATTCCTTCAATAATCATTCCATCTGCTGAAATTTGACTTCCATTTAACACTTGGATAATATCTCCAATATCTAAAGAAGAAGCATCTACTTCTTCAAATTGACCATTATGCATTTTTTTCAACGCAACTTTTGGTTGCAATTGTAATAATTGAGTCATATCTTTACGACTTTTCTTTTCTACATATTCTTCAAGGGAATGGGCAATCGTAAAAATAACAATTAGCATTGCTGCCTCTTCAAATTTCCCAATAAAAATCGCACCAAGAGCAGCGAGTGTCATGAGTAAATGAACATTTGGACGAAACTTTTTAAAATGCTTTGTTTCCTCAATAGTATCCATAATACCTTCAATAATGACTTCTTTTCCAATACAAGCAATTGTTAAAAGGAATAAGGCATTTGAAATCCAACCTACACTACGTTCTAAAATCAATGCTAATACAAACATACCAATTGCAAGAGCCCAACGCTGCCATGAAATTTCATGATGGTGGTGCCCTGAACAATGTCCGCAATGATCATGATGATGGTGTTCGCAGTGTTCGTGTGAATAATGAGTATCATGATGGTGACTATGATGTTCATCATGTACGTGTGAATGGTGATGAGTATCATGATGGTGACTATGATAGTCATCGTGTTCGTGTGAATAGTGATGAGAATCATGGTGGTGACCATGATAGTCATCGTGTTCGTGCGTATGATGCAGAGAATCATGATGATGGCTATGATGTTCATCGTGTTCATGATAGTGTCCTTCATGATGAAGTGTTTCTTCATTTTTATTCAATAGTTGATTCCATTTTAGTTTAAAAATATCCATAAATTCTTCTAAAGTTTTAAATTGATATTTCATACTCCACAACCTTTCTTATTGACCCTATTATACATGAAGATTCAAGTTTCAACAAAAAAAGAAATGACTTTTTCTAGTAGTAGTTTAACCATGAGATTCGCAAAGCTAAGCTGCTGGCGTCCTTTACTACTTAAAAAAGTCACATTTTAAACGTTTATACATATCCATGGGAATAAAAAATGACTTATCATAATAGCAGAAGTAATAGAAGCCAAATTGGCTTCTATTACCGGAAACTTTGAGACCTTAGGCTCAAAGTTTAGCCATGAGATTCGCTTTCGAAGCTGCTGGCGTCCGTTTGCTATTATATCTATAAGTCAATTAAAATAAAAAATATTAATCTAACAAAGCACTCAAATCAATAGTATCTAATGTCATTTCCGTTGAAGTTTGAGCCATAATCGACTCATAATCAAAATAATCATTAATCGTTAATTGATTCAACTGATAAATTTGCTCAAACAAATTTTCGGGCTTCTGCTTTTTCCAACGATACGACACAAAATAAGTCGCAATATCATAACTAGAAATTGATTCATATCCTTGAGTAATAAATTCAATAATTTTATAACTCAACCAAGGACGAAACTGTTCTAATAATTCCTCTTGCTTATTCATGGTCGCTATTAGTAGCTGCCACTACTGAACCTTCTTCAACTTCTCCAGCTGTTGGAACAACATGATGAATCGCACGACGTTCAAAAGTTAAATAAACTCCATCACAATCAATTTCTACCGTTTGATCAACTGTATCAATATAATGAACAACACCATGTAATCCACCAATCGTAACAATATGGTCTCCTGCTTTTAATGCATTCATTTGCTCTTGTAATTTTTTAGTACGCTCACGATTTTTACGACCAAAGAACCACCAAGCTCCTCCTAGTGCTACAATATAAAGTAACATTAATGCTAATTGACTCATTTTCAACACTCCTTCATTTAATGTATTACTACTGTATCAAATTTTTCATAAGAATACTAGAAATTACGAGCATTTTCTTTATTAAATCCATATTCTTCAAAAAATGCTTCTCTAAATTCTAATAAATTATCATCCATAATGGCTTGACGAACTTGTTTCATTAAGTTCAATAAGAAGTATAAATTATGGTAACTTGTTAAACGTAAACCAAATGTTTCATCTGCTTTAAACAAGTGACGAATATACGCACGAGAATAATTACGACAAGTGTAGCAATTACATTTTTCATCGATTGGACGGAAATCACGTTCATATTTCGCATTTTTTACAACAAGACGACCTGCACTCGTCATACAAGTCCCATTTCTTGCAATACGTGTTGGAAGTACACAGTCAAACATATCAACTCCACGAATCACTCCATCAATTAATGAGTCTGGTGAACCTACTCCCATTAAGTAACGTGGTTTATGAGACGGAATCAGTGGTGTCACATAGTCCAATACTTCATTCATTTCTTGTTTTGTTTCCCCTACAGATAATCCACCAATAGAGTATCCTGGGAAATCTAGTGAAATCATGTCTTTAGCATGATCCAAACGTAAATCTTTATATCCTGCTCCTTGTAAAATTCCAAATAAAGCTTGCGTTTCTGGAGATTTATGAGCTTTCAATCCACGTTCTGCCCATCTAGTTGTACGAGCAATAGAGTTTTTCACATAATCATGAGTATGATGGAAATCTGGGCATTCGTCAAAACTCATAATAATATCTGCTCCAAGTTTATTTTGAACATCAATTGAAATTTCTGGAGATAAAAATAATTTTGAACCATTTAAATGATTTCTAAAATGTACTCCTTCTTCTTCAATTCTTCTCATATCACTTAAAGAAAATACTTGGAAACCACCTGAATCTGTTAAAATTCCTTTTTTCCAATTCATAAAATTATGTAATTTTCCTGCTTCATCTACAATATCCGCACCTGGACGTAACCATAAGTGATAAGTATTACTTAAAATAATATTAGCTCCCATTTCATCTAATTCTTCAGGAGACATTGATTTTACAGTTGCTAATGTACCTACAGGCATAAACATCGGAGTTGGAAAAGTACCATGTGGTGTAATAATTTCTCCAAGACGAGCACCTGTATGTTTTTCTGTTTTAATTAAACGATAAGTTACAGCTGGTTGTGTCATTTCTACATTCCTTTCTTTTAAATAGTCAACTCTATAACTGTATCTTACTATGTTCTATTTGTCCAATATTTTATAAGATTTTAAGCAAATAAAAAAAACTTCAAAAGTTAGATTCTGTTTCTAACTTTTGAAGTTTAATTTTTCTATTAATAGCTTATGCAGTTTGAATAGCGCGGTAGCTATAGGATGGTTCTTTTAATTTTTCATCGAATACAACATCTAAATCGTGACCTTGGAAAAACCATTCATCACCTGTTTCAATAAAATAAGTAATCCCATTTTTTTCTACGCTAACAAAGGGATTATTTGGTGTATCAACTTCTACGGCTAAAGAAAAACCTTCATGAATTGGACTACATCCATACACTTTTCCTAAAAAACGAACTCCTCGTTCTTTAGAAACTCCCATTTCTTCTTCAAACCATGCTTGTGATTTTTCATCAATTGTTAATTTCATACGCCCCATCCTTTGATTCATCTTTTCTTAATTCAAGTTTACCATAGTTTTAAAAATCATGCCTTTACTTTGCTTATAATAATGGATTAGCCATAAAAGAAGTACATCCATATTTAGACAAAGCTGTAAAGCCATTGGATTCATAAAATGCAATTGTTTTTAATTCACTATCCGTTGTTAAAATCATTTGATAAACTTCTTTAAAATGCTCCAGTGTTTGACGAAGTAATTGTGTACCAATTCCTTTTCTTTGATACTCAGGAAGTACAATAATATCTTGGATATAAACAATAGAATAACCATCTCCTACTGCTCTTAAAAATCCAATTAATTTTCCTTCTTCATCTCTTGCTGAAATTAGAAACAAACTATGTTCTAATGCATTTTGTAGCATTGTTGGATTAGTCGTATAATTCGTCCATCCTACTGCCTCATATAATGGAAATATTTCTTCAAAAGAAACTACATCATTTTTCTTATACCCAATCACTCTATTCACTCCTCATCTAATACGATTGATTCAATCCATTCCCAAGCTTTTTCTACCCCTTCACCAGTTTCAGAAGAGAATGTTAAAAATAATTCTTCTGGTGGTTTCCCAAAAGCTTTTCGAATTTGACTCACATGTTTATTCCATTTACCACGAGGAATTTTATCACACTTCGTCATAATAATTCGATAAGGAATTTCATAATATTCTAAAAATTCTCGCATTTGAACATCTTCTGTACTTGGTTCATGACGGAAATCAACAAGGATTAAAACTAGTTCAAGATTTTCACGAGTTGTAATATACTCTTCAATCATTTTTCCCCATTTTTCACGTTCTTTTTTTGAGACTTTTGCGTATCCATAACCAGGAACATCGACAAAATAAAACAAATTATTAATATGATAAAAGTTTAAAGTCTGAGTTTTACCTGGTTTACTAGAGGTTCTAGCTAAACTCTTACGTTGAATTAAACGATTAATAAACGATGACTTTCCTACATTCGAACGGCCAGATAAAGCAATTTCAACTTTTTGATCCGTTGGATATTGATTAGGACCAACCGCACTAATCGTAAATTCAGCATTTGTCACTTTCATATTTATGCTCCTTCCTCTGTTGTTTGAGGATTAATTTTAACAAAGAATAGTAATCCTCCTCCAATTAAGAATAGAAGAATAAGAGAAAAAACTCCATGTAATGAATTACCCGTCATTTGCGCAGTAATTCCTAATAATGTTGTTCCTAAAATGGATGAGAATTTTCCAAAAATATTATAAAATCCAAAAAATTCATTCGCACGATTTGCAGGAATAATTTGCCCAAAAATAGAACGACTAATGGATTGTACCCCACCTTGAGCAGTACCAATACAAATCGCTAAAAATAAGAAATCTGTATAAGTTTTTAATCCTGTTGCTAAAATACAAATAATCAAATAAGTCGCAATTCCTAAGAACACGGTATTTTTCGATCCAATTTTCTTTGCTAGATATCCATAAATAATACTGAATGGGAATGCTACGATTTGTACAATTAACAATATTACAATCAAACTATTTCCATCTAATCCCACATCACTACCTACAGCAGTTGCCATTTTAATAATCGTTCCAATTCCATCAATATAGAAGAAATAAGCAATTAAGAATAAAAATACATGTTTATGTTCACGAATATGTTTAATCGTTGTAAATAAACGTGCAAAACTATCATAAACGGGATGTTTGTCATGTTCCATAAAGTGTTTTTGTTTTACATGTTTCCAAAATGGAATGGTAAAGACAAACCACCAAACAGCAGTGATGAAAAATCCAATTTTAACAATGACATCTCCAGATAATGATGAAAATTGCATAATCATCATAAATAATACAAATGGAATAACACTGCCGATATATCCATATCCAAATCCTGCAGCAGAAATTCGGTCCATTCTTTCGTACGTAGTGACATCCATAATCGAACTATCATAAAAAATATTCGATGCAGAAAATCCGATAGCAGAAATTGTATATAAAATTAATAAAAACATCCACTGATCACTACCAGCAAACATCATTCCTAATACAGAAAACACCCCTACCATCGTTGAAATGGTAAACATAGGATTTCGATATCCTCGATAATCTGCTAGTGCTCCTAATACTGGTGCCATCACTGCAACGACAAATGTAGCAATTGAGTTTGCATAACTTAAATATGCTGTTGAATTAGCAGCAGTCACTCCCGCATTAGTTGTAACTGTTTTAAAGAAGATTGGAAAAATAGCGGTTGTAATCATTAATGAATACACTGAATTAGCCCAATCTTGTAAAATCCATGAAAATTCTTCTTTTGTATAACGACTTGCAAAAAACTTACGAATTGCAGACATAAAATTCCCCCTAAAATTAAGCTTTCAATAATTTTCCTTTTTTATTGTACAATTCTGGTTGTCCTTCATTATCTACAACCGCTTTTGTAACAACTACTTTAGAAACTTCTTCTCTACTTGGAATTTCAAACATTAAATCCATCATAACCGATTCAATAATCGAACGTAATCCACGTGCACCAGTTTTACGTTCAATTGCTTTAGAGGCAATAGCATCTAATGCTTTTTGATCAAATTCTAATTCAACTTCATCCATTAAGAAAAGTTTTTGATATTGTTTCACTAATGCATTTTTAGGTTCTGTTAAAATAGATACTAAATCTTTTTGTTCTAATTTTTCTAATGCTGCAATAATTGGTAAACGTCCAATAAACTCTGGAATTAATCCAAATTTTTGTAAATCTTCTGGAATAATCATTTGCATTAAACTTTCATGTTCGCTAAAGTTTTTATTTGAAGAACCAAATCCAATTACTTTAGCCCCTAGTCTCTCCTTAACAATTGTTTCAATGCCGTCAAATGCTCCACCTACAATAAATAAAATATCGGTAGTATCGATTTGAATCAACTCTTGTTGTGGATGTTTACGTCCACCTTGAGGAGGAACTGATGCAATCGTTCCTTCTAAAATTTTTAATAAAGCTTGTTGAACACCCTCACCACTTACATCACGAGTAATCGATACGTTTTCACTTTTACGTGCAATTTTATCAATTTCATCAATATAAATGATTCCTTTTTGTGCACGTTCAACATCATAATCTGTTGCTTGAAGAAGTTTTAATAAAATATTCTCCACGTCTTCCCCAACATATCCAGCTTCTGTTAAAGTTGTTGCATCTGCAATCGCAAATGGAACATTTAGTAGGCGCGCTAATGATTGGGCTAAATAAGTTTTCCCAGAACCTGTAGGTCCAATTAAACAAATATTACTTTTTTGTAACTCTACTCCATCGTCTTCTACTAAATGATTAATTCGTTTATAGTGATTATAAACGGCAACCGCTAAAGCTTTCTTAGCATTTTCTTGACCAATCACATAATCATTTAAAATCTCACGAATTTCTTGTGGTTTTGGTACTGTAATTTCTCCTTCAAAAAACTGTGTTAATAATTCTTCATCAATAATTTCCTTACATAAATCTACACATTCATTACAAATAAAAACATCTGGTCCAGCGATGATTTTTTTTACTTGATCTTGTGACTTCCCACAAAATGAACAACAGACATGTTTTGGTTCATCTTTATACAACTAAGAACCCTCCATTTCATTTTTGACACTATATATAGTAGATTAGCATATCTGACTTATTTGAACAAGGAAAGTCCATTGTGTAATAGATATTTTCCCATAAAAAAGAACAATCTTGCTTCCAAGATTGTTCCTAAATAGTTTTTGAATTAAGCTTCTACTGCAGAATCAGTAATTAAAGCTAATGCTTTTTTCATTGAAATATCGTTTTTCAACATTTCAACTGAAACAGCTGCGCGAACAGCTCCTTCTTCCATACCATATTGAGCAGCTAATTCTTTCACTTCTGCATCAACATCAGCATCAGTTACTTCAATGTTTTCATCTTTAACGATTTGTTCTAATACTAAGTTAGTTTTAGTACGTACATCAGCATCTTTTTCCATCATTTTGTGTAAGTCTGCTTCAGTTGTACCTGTGATTTGGTAGTACATTTCTGGTGTAATACCGTTACGACGCATGTCGTTTAAGTAGTGTTGCATTTGACGGTGTACTTCTTCGTGAACCATTTCAGCTGGTAAATCAACGATTTCAGCATTTTCAACTGCTTGACGTAATGCTAAGTCAGCTACAGCTTCGTCAGCTGCTTCAGCTTTAGCTTCTTCTAATTCTTTACGGAATTTTTCTTTTAATTCTGCTAATGTTTCAACTGAATCATCAACGTCTTTAGCAAATTCATCTGTTAATTCTGGTAATTCTTTAGTTTTAACTTCGTGAACTGTTACTTTGAATACAGCATCTTGACCTTTTAAGTTTTCAGCATGGTATTCTTCTGGGAATGTAACTTTAACTTCAACGTTGTCGCCTTCTTTAGCGCCTACTAATTGATCTTCAAATCCAGGAATGAATGAACCTGAGCCTAATTCTAATGAGTAGTTTTCACCTTTTCCGCCTTCAAAAGCTTCTTCACCTAAGAAACCTTCAAAGTCGATTACAACTGTATCTGCTAATTCAGCAGCACCTTCTTTAACAACTAACTCAGCTGCTTTAGCTTGTTCTTGTAATAAACGATCTTCTACATCTTGTTCAGAAACTGTACGATCTTGTTTTTCAACTGTTAATCCTTTGTATTCCCCTAATTTAACTTCAGGTTTAACAATTACAGTTGCTTTGATCACCCATGGTTGACCTTTTTCTAATGATTCGATATCAATTTTTGGTTGAGTTACTGGGAAAATACCAGTTTCTTCTACTGCATTGTCATATGCATCAGGTAATAAGTAGTTTAATGCATCTTGATATAATGCTTCTTCACCATACATTTTGTTAAAAACTTGGCGACTTACTTTACCTTTACGGAAACCAGGAACGTTTAAGTTCTTTTTCACACGGTTAAAAGCAACTTCTAAACCTTGTTTAATTGATTCTTCTGAAATTTCAAATGTTAACACAACTTCATTTGTGTTGATTTTTTCAAATTTTGCTGTCATAGCTTTCCTCCAAAAAATTCTTACTTCATCAAATTTAATTGATGAGCGTTTTACATACTCATTTATTTTACAACACCTTTGTAAAATTGTAAAATATTTCTGGTTATTTTTTTGAATTATTCTTTAAAATTTTCATTTAGAAATCAAAATGTAATCTAGTTGTTGTTAATCTTAACAATAATTTTAGCTTTTAAAGTAAAATCAATGGTATAATAGGTAAAGATTAGGGGTGATATTATGATTCAATACCCAAAAGGACAACAGAGAGTCTCCTCTCCTCAAACTTCTACTATTTCATATGGTAGTCGTGGAATGTTCTTAGAAACCTTATTGAATCAAACAAACGATTATTATCGATTAAGAAAAATAGCTGTTATTCATAAAAAGCCCACTCCAGTACAAGTTGTTAAAGTGGATTATCCTAAACGAAGTGCTGCTGTTATTAAAGAAGCTTATTATCGTCATGCTTCTACAACTGACTATAATGGGGTTTACCGAGGATGCTATATTGATTTCGAAGCGAAAGAAACAAAAAATAAAACTTCGTTTCCATTTATAAACATACATGAGCATCAATTACAGCATATGGAAGATTGTATTTTTCAAGGTGGAATTGTATTTATTATCTTTTATTTTTCTTCCTTAAATGAATATTATTTATTAGAAAGTCAATACTTAATTTCATATATAAAGGAAAACAAAGAAGGGAAAAAGTCTATTCCATTAACTTATATCCGAGAGAATGGTATGCCTATTCCTCTAACTGTACAGTCTATTTTAGATTATATTCCAGTAGTTGATAAACTCATCGATAAAATTTAGGAGGTTTTCTATGCCAGAAACACGCCAAACAAGACGTAGTCAAACCAATAAAAAGACTACAAAAGGAAAGAAGAAATCTATTTTAAAGAGAATCCTCATTACTTTATTTTCAATTTTTGTAATTGGATTTACTGTTTTAACGGGATTATTCTTCTACTATGGATTTACTGCACCTGAAATTACAGCTGCAGACTTACAAGGAGCAACTGAAACTCAAATTCTTGATATGAATCAAGAGTTGATAACAAAACTCGGTGGTGAAAATCGAGATTTAATTGAACCGGAAGAAGTTCCTCAAGGTTTAAAAGACGCCATCACTTCCATTGAAGATAAGCGTTACTATTCTCATTTAGGAATCGATCCAATTCGTATTGTTGGTTCTTTTATACGAAATCTTCGTGCGGGTCATATTACTCAAGGTGGTAGTACGATTACTCAACAATTAATTAAGCTATCAGTCTTCTCTACAAAAAAAGAAGACCAAACTTATAAACGTAAAATTCAAGAAATATTATTAGCTTTACAAATTGAACGACAATTTTCAAAAGAACAAATTTTGACTTACTATTTAAACAAAGTTTATATGGCTAATAACACTTATGGATTTGGTACTGCTGCTAATTATTACTTTGGAAAAGAATTGAAAGAACTATCCATTTCCCAATTAGCACTACTTGCTGGGATGCCACAAGCTCCAAGTTCTTATGATCCATATGCTCACCCAGAACAAGCTCAAGAACGTCGTGATCTTGTGTTACAAGCTATGAAAGAAAATGGCAAATTAACTGATGCTCAATTACAAGAAGCAAAAGCAACTCCGATTACTGAAGGACTAGTAGCAGAACATGAGCAAGTGTCAACAGATGATAATCGTTTAATCTTTGACTCATTTTTAACAATGGTTGCCGATGAAGTAAAAGAAAAAACTGGCTTAGATGTTTATTCAGACGGGTTAACGATTGAAACAACAGTAAACTCACATGCTCAAAATCGTTTATATGAAATTTTAAACACTAATAGATATGTACAATATGTAGATGATAAAGTTCAAAATGCTGTTGTTATGTTAGATTCTACTACTGGAGCTGTAAGAGCTGTTAACGGAGGACGCAAACAAACCAATTTACTAGCTTATAATCGTGCCATTCAAAATGATAGAAGTACTGGTTCAACGATTAAACCAATTATGGATTACGGCCCTGCTATTGAATATTTAAACTATTCTACTGGTCAAACGATGGTTGATAAACCTACAAAATATTCTAGCGGTTTCGAATTAAATAACTGGGATAATCAATATATGGGAACCATGACAATGCGTAGAGCTTTAGTATTATCTCGTAATACTCCTGCCTATCAAACATTTAAAGCAGTTGGTAACGATAATGTTCAAGCATTCCTTAAAAAATTAGATTTATCTGTCATGAATGACGGTAAAGAATCATTAGTAGAAAGTAATGCAATTGGTGCAAACTTATCACCATTAAAAATGGCAGCAGCTTACACTGCTTTTGCTAACTATGGTACTTATTCAAAACCTTATACTGTTACAAAAATTACGACTCGAGATGGTCAAGTTTTACAGTTTAAACCTGAACAACATCAAGCCATGAAAGACTCTACCGCTTATATGATTACAAATATGCTAAAAGATACTTTCACTTATGGTTTTGCGAATGATTTAAAAATGGGAAATCTTCCTCATGCTGCTAAAACTGGATCAACAAACTATACACCAGAACAAAAACGTGCTATGGGAGCTACAGAACAAGATAATATTATTCCTGATTCATGGTTCATTGGATACTCTCCTGCCTACACAATTTCAGTATGGACTGGTTATGATAACCCTTATACAGCAGGAAGTGGCTTAACATTAACAGAACAAGCATATTCTAAATGGATATATGGTCACTTAATGAATTATGCTATGAAGCAAACTCCTGTTAAAGATTGGGAACAACCTTCTAGTGTTGTATCTTCTCCAATTATTGTTGGATCAAACCCATTAGCATTAGCTGGACCAAATACTCCTTCTGATCGAGTAAGTACAGAATTATTTGTAAAAGGAGCTTTACCAGCACAGCAACAACAAGTGGCCGAAGAAAGAATTGCTCCACCATCAGGATTAAACGTAAGTTATGATGCTGCTAAAAAAGAAGTTACAGTAACTTGGAATGCAGTAAAATCTGATGGAGATAAACCAAGTTATACGATTAGTGTTGGTGGTCAAACACAAACAGTTGACAAGACAAGTGCAACCTTTAAAAATATTACAGGTGAATCCGTTCAAATTAGTTTAACTGCCACTATTAAAGGCAAAACATCAGATCCAGTAACTCATGAGTTGAAATTAGGTACTAAAGCCGAGGAAAAACAAGAAACAAGTACTACAACTATTCAACAAAATCCTCAGCAACAACAACCGCCACAACAAAATGGACAAACTACACAAGTACCGACAAGAAATGAAACACCAACTCAATCCGCTGGTCAAAATAACTAAACTCCTACCCCTTCTCTACTTGAGAAGGGGTTTATTTTTGCTTTTATGTATAAAAAAACACGCTAGAAAATCTAGCGTGTTTTTCATTATTTTGCATATTCTACAGCTCTTGTTTCACGAATAACTGTAACCTTAATATGTCCTGGATATTGTAGTTCTTCTTCAATTTGTTTACGAATTTCACGTGCTAATAAAATTGAACTTGCATCATCAATTTTCTCTGGATGAACCATTACACGAATTTCACGACCCGCTTGAATGGCAAAGCTACGTTCCACACCTTCGTGTTCATTAGCAATAGCTTCTAATCGTTCTAAACGACGAATGTAGTTTTCCAAGGATTCACTACGTGCTCCTGGTCTTGCAGCTGATAAAGCATCTGCTGCAGCTACTAATACCGCAATTGTCGAGGTTGCTTCTACATCTCCATGGTGAGATGCAATTGCATTAACTACAATTTTGTTTTCTTTATATTTTTGAGCAATTTCCGCACCTATTTCTACGTGGGAACCTTCAATTTCATGATCTAATGCTTTTCCTAAATCATGTAATAAACCTGCTCTTTTAGCTAGATTTACATCTTCACCTAGCTCACCAGCCATAATTCCTGCCAGTTTAGCAACTTCAATACTATGATTTAAAACATTTTGTCCATAACTTGTACGGAAATATAAACGACCTAAAATTTTAATTAAGTCTGGATGTAATGAATGAATACCAACTTCAAACGTTGCTTGTTCACCAATTGAACGAATTCTTTCATCCATTTCCTTACGAGATTTTTCAACCATTTCTTCAATTCTTGCAGGGTGAATACGTCCATCTGCAATTAATTTTTCTAAGGTCATTTTAGCAATTTCTCTACGAATTGGATCAAATCCACTAAGCACTACAGCTTCAGGTGTTTCATCAATAATTAAATCAATACCTGTTAATGATTCTAAAGTACGAATATTTCTTCCTTCACGTCCGATAATTCGACCTTTCATCTCATCATTTGGTAATGTCATAACTGTCACAGTATTTTCAGCAACTAAGTCAGCTGCTGAGCGTTGAATTGCTTGTAAAATAATACTTTTAGCAGCTCTATCTGACTCGTCTTTAGCACGTTGTTCAGATTCTTTTACCATTACTGCACGTTCGTGACTTAATTCCTCACGTGTTTCTTGCATAATAATTTGTTGAGCTTCTTCTCTACTAATTGTTGAAATTCGTTCCAATTCAGCTTTTTGTTCAGATAACACAGCGTCAATCTGTTCTTCTTTTTCCGTCAAGACTTGTGCTCTCTCTTGAAGTTTATTTTCTTTATCTTCAATAGATTGTTCACGTTTTTCAAGAACTTCATCTTTACGATCAAGATTTTGTTCTCTTTGAATTATCCTTTTTTCTTGAAGTAAAACTTCATTTCTTCTTTCTTTTAACTCATTTTCAACTTCAGTACGATATTTATGATTTTCTTCTTTAGCTTCTAATAATACTTCCTTTTTTAATCGGTCAGCATCTTTTTTTGCATCTTCTAAAATCATTTCAGCCGATTCACGAGCAGCTACAACTTTTTTCTCATAATTGGATTTGAAAACAAAATATCCAGCAACAATTCCGATTACTAAAGTTAAGATCGCGAGGCCTCCAGTTAATAGTTCTGAGTTCATTGAGTCACCTCCGTCTCATTTTTAATTTTTCAAAATTAATTGCATAAACAATCGTTGGATAGAATAATCCAACTCAATAACCATTGTATTATTCTATCCAACTAAAGTCAACTATAAGTCTTTATTTATTCAATGAAGCAAGAAATTTTTTAGAAGATTCATTTAGTTCTTCAGACATTTGATGAACTTCTTCTAAAGATTTCACAACAGCACCAGACGCTAGAGGATGTCCTCCACCTCCATGGTTCGCTGCAATTTCATTTACGATTGGTCCTTTTGAACGTAAATTACAACGATATGTACCATCTGGTTGCTCTACGAATAGACACCAGCAATGTACGCCTTCAACTGTACTAGGTAATGAAATAACCCCATGTGTTTGATGTTCTTCAACCCCAAACTCTTTTAATTGTTCTTGGCTTAAAATCGTAATTGCTACTCCATTTTCAGAAATTTCCATATTTTGATAAATATAACCTGCTAAACGACTTACTGAAACAGGATTCGTAATCATATGATAAGCAATTTCTGAAATTTTTACTGGGAATTCTAATAATTTAGAAACCATTTCAAAAGTTACCGTTGTAGTTGCTGGGTATAAGAAACGTCCTGTATCTCCTACAATTCCTGCATATAATGCATTGGCAACTTCTTCGTTTACTTTCCAAGGAGAGTTTTCACTAAATACAAATTGACATAAAATTTCACTTGTACTACTTGCAGTTGTATCTACATAAGAAATCTTTCCATATACATCTCTATCAGGATGGTGGTCAATTTTAATCACCTCTGACGGATTTACTTCATATGGTGAATCAATACGAGGCGTATTCGCTGTATCGTTCACAATAATTAATGAAGCATCGAATACTTCTTGAGAAATTGAATCCATTGTACCAATATATGCTAAGTCATCATTCATTTCTCCTAAAGCATATACTGTCTTATTTGGGTAAGTTGCTTCAATAATTTTTTTCAATCCAATTTGAGAACCAATGGCATCTGGATCTGGCAACTCATGACGTAAAATAACAATTGAGTCTGCTTTTTGAATTTCTTTATCAATAGCTAATAAGTATTCTTGTTTATTCATCTTTTATATTAATTCCTTTCCATTAACTGACTAGACATTACTGCTTTTGCAACGATTGTATTTTCTAAATACACTGAAATATCTAATTTTGTTATTTTTCTCCCATTATCTAGTGATTGAATTTGTAAAATAATTTCACTATCAATTGGAATCATTTTTAAATAATGTAAATCTAATTGTTCAATTACAGCATTTCTTCTTTGACTACGAGAAATAAATTCTTTTGATGCTACACTGACAACTTCACAAAGAACACCGAAGGATAACATCCCTAAATTATTTGTCATTTGTGGAGTTACCATAAATTGGAATTTGGATTGTTGTGTATCCATATCTAACACATTTAAACTTTCTGCAACATCATCTTCAAATGTATTCCCTACTTGTGGTTGACGTTGAGCTAATTGCATAGCTTTCATTACATCTTGTCTGGAAATAATTCCTAACAATTCCATATTATCTTGTACAACTGGAAGCATCTCTAAACCATTCCAAATCATAGAATGAGCTACGCTAGCTACACTAGCATGTAATTTAGTGACACTAGGATTTTTCGTCATCACTCTTTCTATAACAAGATGATCACTTTTTCCAATAACATCTTTAGCCGTTACAACTCCCACAAGACGATTAGAATGATTAATAACAGGGAATCTAGAATTTTCAGTTTGTTGATTCATTTTTCGATAATCTTCCACTGTATCATCGATCATTAAATAATGAGTATGAGAAAAATCTGTATAAATATCTGATACAATCATGATTTTTTTCTTAATTAATTGATCAGTCATTGCACGGTTAATGAGAGATGCTACTGTAAATGTATCGTATGTAGTTCCAATAACTGGTATTGCTAATTCATCAGCTCTTCGAATTAATTCATCAGAAGCAGTAAAACCACCTGTAATTAATACAGCCGCCCCCTGTTCTAAAGATAATAACTGAGCCTCTTTACGATTTCCAATAATCACTAATGATTCGGGATGAATATAACGACTCATCGCATCTTCTGTCATCGCTCCGATAACAAAGCGGTTTAAAATCTTATCTAAACCTTTAGAGCCACCATAAACTTCCCCTTCAATAATTTTAACAATTTCACCAAAAGAAAGTTTTTCAAAATTATCTTTTGATTTACGTTCTATTCGAATTGTTCCAACACGTTCTATTGTAGAAACAACACCCAGATTTTCTGCAGCCTTAATAGCTCTATAAGCAGTTCCTTCACTTAATTGCATATTTTTAGCAATCGTACGAACAGAAATCTTTTCGCCAACTGGTAATGATTCAATGTATTCAATAATTCGTTGATGTTTGGTTGACATGTTTTTCCCTCCAAATCAGCATATATTTCATCCATTGTTTAGGATTCATGTATCGTAGGGATAATTTCTCCATGTGGACAATGAGTTGGATCATTCAGAAACTCCACTAATCGTTCAATTAACTCAGGTGAAGAAGCATGTTCTAAAACTTCTGCCTGGGCATGAACTTCATCTGGTGAAAAACCTAGTGACTGTACTAAAAATACTTCCCATATTTTATGAGTACGAATCAACCGTTCGGCAAATAAAATCCCTTTTTCTGTCAGTCGAGCTCCTTTATATCGTACATAATCGACATAATCTTCCGCCACTAACTTATTCAACATTTCTGTTGTAGATGCTGCAGATATTTGAAGCATATTAGTGATTGACTTATTAGAAACTACTTCATGATTACCGCCTAATTTATAAATCGCTTTAATATAATCCTCTTTATTAGGGGTCATATTGTTTCCTCCTTTAAGCCTCACTAACAACTAATTTCCTTCAATAGTATACCATATATCTGTATTAAAATAAACTGAACATCTGTATTAGTGTTTATTCACACAGTAAAATTTTATATAAAGAAAAAGCGTAATAGTCAAAAGACTACTACGCCTTATCAAAATCTAAATAATTATTTTAAACGTCCTGGACGAGCTGCGTAACCATAATATGCATCAGCAAGAATTTCTTCCATGTGAGCAACCATTGGTAAACGAGGGTTCGCTGGTGAACATTGATCTTCATATGCTAATAATGCGATTTCGTGGATTGTTTCTTTCCATTCTTTTTCATCTACACCTTGAGCTTTGAAGTTCATTTCAATTCCTACACGTTCTCCTAATTCATAAACAGCTTTTGCTAATGCATCTACTGCTTCTTCAGGAGTTGATGAAGGTAATCCTAACATTCTAGCAATGTCTTGGAATTTTTCATCTGCACGGTAGTAGTTATATTTAGGCCATGTAGAAGTTTTTGCAGGGCGAGTACCATTGTAACGGATAACATATGGAAGTAAGATTGCATTTGTACGTCCGTGTACTGTATGGAAGAACCCACCAATTTTGTGAGCCATTGAGTGTGACATTCCAAGGAATGCATTGGCAAATGCCATACCAGCCATTGTAGAAGCATTATGCATTTTTTCTCTTGAAACGAAGTCTCCATTTTTAACTGAACTTTCTAAGTTTTCAAATACTAATTTGATTGCTTGTAAAGCTAAACCATCAGTGTAGTCATTCGCTAATGTTGAAGTATATGCTTCAACTGCGTGAGTTAATACGTCCATACCTGTATCTGCTGTAACAAATCCTGGAACTGTCATAACTAATGCTGGGTCAACAATCGCAATTGTTGGAGTTAATGAGTAGTCCGCTAATGGATATTTACGGTTATTTGCTTTATCAGAAATAACGGCAAATGGTGTTACTTCAGAACCTGTACCTGAAGTAGTTGGAATACCAACATATTTAGCTTTTTCACCTAATTCAGGGAATTTGAATGCACGTTTACGAATATCCATGAATTTTTGTACTAAATCACGGAAGTCAATTTGAGGTTGTTCGTAGAACATCCACATTACTTTAGCAGCATCCATTACAGAACCACCACCAAGAGCTACGATTGTATCTGGTTCGAATGATTTCATAATTTCAGCACCACGGTTAACGGTTGTGATATCTGGATCTGGTTCAACATCTGAGAATACTTCGTAAATTACTTTGTTAGGACGTAATTCTAATTGTTCAATAACACGTTGTAAGAATCCTAAGTTAACCATTTGTTGGTCTGTTACGATCATTACACGTTCTACATTTTTCATTTTTTGTAAGTATTGAATTGAATCACGTTCGAAATAGATTTTCGAAGGAACTTTAAACCATTGCATATTATTTCTACGTCTCCCTACTTTTTTGATATTTAATAGATTTACAACACTTACGTTATCCCCAACTGAGTTACGTCCGTAAGAACCGCAACCTAATGTTAGAGATGGAATGAAGGCATTGTAAACATCCCCGATACCACCAAATGTAGATGGAGCGTTCCAGATTACACGAATTGCACGAACAACACGTCCGAATTCTTTCGCTAATTCTGCATCATCTGTATGAATAGCTGCAGAGTGTCCTAAACCGTTAAATTCAACCATTTGTCTTGCTTTTTCAACACCATCTTCACGAGATTCAGATTTTAAAATTGCAAGAACTGGAGATAGTTTTTCACGAGTTAAAGGTTCTTTTTCCCCTACTTCACTACATTCTGCTGCTAAAATATTTGTTCCTTCTGGAACTGAGAATCCTGCTTGTTCTGCAATCCATGCAGCAGGTTTACCTACGATATTTGCGTTTAATTTAGCACCAGCACAGTTTTTGCTGTTTGCTTTAACTCCAAAGCAGAACTCTTCAAGTAATGCTTTTTCTTTTTTAGATACAAAATAAGTATGATAGCTCTTTAATTCTGCTACAAATTCATCATAAATTTCTTTATCAATAATAGCTGCTTGTTCAGAAGCACAAACCATTCCGTTATCAAATGATTTACTCATTACGATATCATGAGCAGCTTGACGAATATTTGCTGATTTTTCAACATATGCAGGTACGTTACCAGCACCTACCCCTAAAGCAGGTTTTCCACAAGAATAAGCTGCTTTAACCATCGCATTACCACCAGTAGCAAGGATAGTTGCAATTCCATCATGATTCATTAAAGCATTTGTAGCTTCAATTGATGGATGTTCAATCCATTGAATACAGTTTTCAGGAGCTCCAGCTGCAATCGCTGCATCACGAACGATTTGTGCTGCATGAGCTGAACTCTTTTGAGCTGATGGGTGGAAGGCAAACACGATTGGATTACGTGTTTTTAAAGCAATTAATGATTTGAAAATTGCTGTTGATGTTGGGTTAGTTGTTGGTGTAATTCCGCATACAACCCCAACTGGTTCTGCAATTAATGTTAAACCTGTTACTTCGTCATCTTCAATAACTCCAACGGTTTTCGTATGACGCATATTATGAACTACGTGTTCACAAGCAAATAAATTTTTAGTCGCTTTATCTTCAAATACTCCACGACCAGTTTCTTCTACAGCATGTAAAGCTAACACACCGTGTTGATCAAGGGCTGCTACTGATGCTTTAGCTACAATATAGTCCACTTGTTCTTGATTGAGCAATCTAAATTGTTCTAACGCCACTAACCCTTTCTCTACTAATTCATTGACTTCTTTTTGAGAGTCTACTACTTTTTTCTCTTCACTCACTGGGAATTCCTCCGTTGCTTGTTATTTTTATCACATGTTTATCATAACCTATTTCATCTATTTTGTAAATAGGAGAAAACGAATTTATTTAAAGAAAATATTTTCATTTAAAATGTAATTTTATTTTCATAAAAGCCATTATATTCATTTATTTGAATATAAAGAGGAGAAAGCTCTCCTCTCTATACGTTATTTTATAATTCGACTATTACGTCATTTTCTTCAATCGTAAATTCTTTTGTTGCTAAGTTTGCTACTAAGCGTGTTCTTGTTTGTTTATCAGAACTTGAACGAACAATTTCAATTGTTGACTCGTCTGGAGTTGTAATTTCAATATCACCTTCCAAATCAAATGCTTTTGAAGTATTTCTAAAACGTAATAAGGATAATAATTGTTTAACAACTGGACGTTCAACTTCTTTTTCAATTTCTTCTAATGTATAGTAATGACGATTAATATTACGTCCTTCTTTTGTTGCTTCAAGAAGTTCAATATCATTTTCACCAGCTAATAATCCTACATAATAAATTTGAGGGATACCCGGAGCAAAGCATTGTACAATTCTTGATAATAGATAACTTGCATCATCATTTCCAAGCGCACTATAGTATGTACTATTAATTTGGTAGATATCTAAGTTATTATATTTTTCACTAGAGTACACTTTCTTAACATTTGCTCCAACTTTATAAAGTTGTTCTGAAGTATAGTCTAATTCTTCATCTGTTAATAAATCTCTTGCATCTACAACACCAATCCCATCATGTGTATCTAATGTTGTAAATTGTTTCATTGGACTCATTTTTAACCAATTAGCTAGACGATTTGATTTTCCACTATAAAGTGAATATAAAACAACCATTGGCAATGCAAAATCGTAAACAAAATAATCATGATCCGCAATTTTCATTTGAATAGAATAATGTTCATGGATTTCAGGTAACAATTCTACTTGATATTTTGCAGCTTCAGCTCTTACTTCATCTAATAAATCCCAAATTTCTGGCTCTACAAAGAAATCATTTGTATCTAATTTTTTCACAGCATATGCAAAAGCATCTAAACGAATTAATGAACATCCATGACTAGCCATATCTTTAATCGTTTCACGAATAAATTCTTTTACAATTTCTTTTTTGACATCTAAATCAATTTGTTCCTCACCAAATGTATTCCATACTTCTTCTGTTGTTCCATCTTCAAAATGTACTGTTTGGAAAGGCGCTTTATCTTTTCTCTTATAGATTAAATCGATATCCTCTTGTGTTGGACGTCCCGGAGGGAAAAATTCATGGACACGAATAAACATATCTTTATATGGTGAATTTTCATGATTCTTTTTAAAATCTTGGAAAAATTTTGATTCACGAGAAATATGATTAATCATAAAATCAAACATTAAGTAATATTGCTCTCCTAATGCATCAACATCTTCCCAGCTACCTAAGTCTGGATCAACTGTCGTATAATCACTTGGTGCAAATCCTCTATCACCTGTTGAAGGGAAAAACGGAAGTAAGTGTACTCCTCCAATTGATTCTTTAAAGTGAGTTTCTAAAACAAATTTTAGATCCTTCATATTTTTTCCTAAGCTATCTGAATAAGTAATCAGCATTGCTTCATTTTTAATTTGCACATTTATCAACTCCTATTTCTACCAGTATTAAACCGGTTGCATAAGTTTATTTTACCAAATATTAAAACGTTTGCATACTAGTATTCTAAAATATTTTTTGCATGTTTTCTTACCCTCCTGTATACTAGATAAAGATTATTTTTGAAAGGATGTTACTATGTTTACTATTTATGAACATGAACCTTTACATTTATTTAAAAATTATGAAAAAGCTTGTCTAGATTTTCCACATACAAAAATATATTTAGATGGAGTATTATCTGCTTTCCCCGAATTTGGACTAGAAACAAACTACCAAGAAAGTTTATCACTCATCAAAAAACGTGCCTATCAATTATTTACAATTGGTATTAAAGCTGGAGAAAAAGTGATGGTTTATAAATCTTCTGCAGTTGATAGTTATTGGTTAGCTTGTGCAATATCTTATTTAGGAGCAATTCCTGTTATGACTTCTGCTCATCTACCAGCTACCATTATAGATACATTTTTCGAACGCTTAGAAGACGCATGGTTAATTTATGATGATGAAACAAAG